>Ga0187886_1000260_pt1 | contig 69883 bp, 67 predicted proteins | sample June2016WEW_20_1_FD_133001 | JGI IMG/M metagenome (GOLD analysis project Ga0187886, IMG submission 133001) | Peatland microbial communities from SPRUCE experiment site at the Marcell Experimental Forest, Minnesota, USA - June2016WEW_20_150 | ecosystem: Environmental > Terrestrial > Soil >... | reverse complement strand
CTACTTTTGCAGGGCGAACAGATTTCTGGAACATCGCAGTATGGAATTTCGCTGTTGACTTCATCCTATTTTTTGCGGTTGGTTGCGTGGCGTTTTGTCTGGCTCTTGTTTGGAAGTCGAAAACAGGTTAGTTTGGTGTGCAAAAGAGCTTTGGGTTTGGGTTTGGGTTTGGGGATAAAACTTTACCCCCCACACAAATACTTGTTTACGTTTCTGTTTATGTTTTTGGTTACGTACGTGTGTAAAACCCGCCACACGCGCATGTGCGCGTCATTCCAAGAATTTAGAATAAACTTCCCTGGTCTCTCGTGTAAATGCTTAACCAATCAACGTGATTCGCAAGGGATAGATACCTCATTTGAGAATAAGTTCTGATATTATCGAGAAGCACAGCAACAAAAGCTTTGGTCTCTTCATTATATTCATCAACCATTTTTAGGGATCCCTCGGGTACTACTACATTTAACCAAGAGAATTTGTCCACCAAACACACACCAAGCAGAGGCTTAGCGTTTTCCATCATCCATTTGAGAATATCCTTTTGGCTTGCACCTTCGAAGATTCCCCTATCATAAAATCCCACAAGGCTGTAGAAAGGCCGCATTTTGTCATAATCATGATATATACTGCAAGCGGGATTGTATACATTCTCGTATAAGGTCTGCGCTGATTTTGCATATTTCTTGATAGTGTCTTTGTCGATCCAGCTTCTAACCTGAATGACCCCCAACACACATTCAGCGGGATAAACACCCACTTTTTGTTCTTCAATAAATGGAGGCAATATTCTATTATCGTAGACGATAATGTCGATTTCTTCGCTCTGCTCTCCCTTTTGATTAATGATAACTCCTGTTCCTATGCCGAATTGGTTAGTGAGGAACTTTGACAGAATCTTTGACGTGAAAAGCTCTCTCAATCGGCCTTTTTCTGAACTGTGACTCAGATTCTTGATTGCTTTCGCTTCAGCTATGAAACCCTTAATGATTGCACTTGTATGTTGTTTGATTAGGCTACGATTCTTTTCAGATTTTTTCTGACTTTTAGTCATAAATCGATTCATGGCCGCGTTACAACAAGGATATAATTGCTGAAGGGTCGTATAAACAGTGAGCGCGCGCTGGAAGATGGACGACGTTCAACAAGAATGCGCGCGCCCCGTTCTGAGTGACTCCGCCCACGTTTTTGCACTACAAGTTGTACATAGCACGCGCGATTTTTCAGAAATTGACTTATTTACAAGCAGACACAACTATTTGGGGTGCAGTTTGCGAATATGGAAGACAACGCGAAAGCTCTTGCCAAATACATCGGCACTCTAACCGATTTTCAGATTGTCGATCCGTCGTACCCATACAATCGTATGGGGGCCACAATTACTGACGCAATGCTGCAAGCAGGCATAAACTACGAGGCGGTTGTTAAGCCCCGCGTAAACTGTGTATACGAGTACCACGAGGCTAAAACAACTTCAGGCTTTCTCAAACTACTTGCGCGAAAGGATCCACATGTACTATTGAATTGGAAAGGAGAGAAACCAAACCGTGTCTTGCGAGTTGCCAAATTGTTCAATGCGGAAAACATAGAGACAGAGGAACAACTCAAAACGTGGTTAGCAAAAGAAGAAAACGCCCAAAAACTCGGAAAAGTCAAAGGCGTAGGGAATAAGACTTTAGACTATTTCAAGATGCTTTCAGGTATGCATACAAGTGCAATCGACCGACACCTACAAAACTTCCTTCACCGTGCAGGCATCCATGTGGTTAGCTATTTGGAAGCACAAGAAGTGATTAACAAGGCCGCTAACCAACTGAAGGTCAAGGAATCTACATTCGACCACAGCATTTGGAAATATATGTCTGACCGAAAGCGTACCAATTCTCGTAGTTGTGGTGGCAAACACGATCTTTGGTTGAAATCGAAATAGAGCCTCACGCCATCGGGCGAAGGAAGGAACGAGGTTGCATCCTCTGAGAAGTTATTCTGTACTAAGCTCGCGTTAAGTCACTTGTTACATTTCATGCACTTTCACATTGCTTCAAGTGTCTCAACTTTCAAATTGTTACAAGAACAGTCGTCAAGGAAAAGATTTTAGGGCGCGATGTCGGCAACGTGACCGACAGGGTCTATGACTAATAGCCTCTCGGTACTATCAAGTCTTTTTGCCTAAGGTGTCTGGTTGGTTGATTAAGTTACTCTTTCAAAGTCAAATTTTACCTTGTACTTCATTAGAGCAACATTTTCTAACAAAGAGACAGCAGAGGTTAATCTATTTGAGAAATCATATGCAATAATAATTCCTCTAACTCTTTTCTGGTCAGCAAGAGTTTTTTTAACGTCAGCCATGTAGGCAAGAACTTGGGCCAATACCGAGTCTGTCGCAGTGCCAGCTTTAAGCTCTATCACAACAAAACTGCCTTCTTTATCTACGGCAAGAACATCTATTCTTCCAGAGTCAACAGAGAACTGTTCACCACGGTCTCTTTGATATTGGCTCAAACCATCTTCAACCGAAGCGAGGTCCCTAAGGATGAATGTTTCAAGGTCGCCCTCCAGACTTATTTGAACCTCTTCCAAGTTCTCTTCGATTGTATCTTCCTCTTCACCATTCTCTTCGGTTGTTTTCTCTTCGGTTGTTATATCCATTCTATCCCTAAGTCGGAATCGACCTCTGTCCAAATATTCAAAAAAGCCATGCCGTTTGCGAGTGGAAGGATGGTGTTTGCTGGAAGGATGATTAGGTGCCATAGCAATAACATATGAGCGTATAGTTCCAGCAGGTATCTCGGGATTTGTTTCATGAACTTTTCTAATTATATCGTTTGGTGCAAAAGTCGGTGATTTTAGCTCTCTTGCAGCCTCAAAAACGTGTAGCCATATTGGTGTTCCATACTTTCCCATATGATCCACCCAACACTATCTCCAATATTCAACTTAAAAACACGTTGCCTCATCAAAATCCTAGACTTCACAGAACCTTGTAGGTCGCTCGCGAAGCAAAGCAAGATAGAAAAAAAGGGGGTTGCGGGAGACGTCTCATGCCGCGCTCTCCATCCGTCATAGGTTCAAGTCCTATCGCCGGCGCCACAACACTATCGATGACCGCAATTAAATTTCTGGTTTACTTGGGTTTTCTTGTTATGCTGTAGGCAAGCCTGAGGTAATTGTCTCTGATTCTTTTGAGAAAAGCAAATTCACTTGTTGTGACTGGATCTCTAAAATGGAAAACACGGTTTCTCAGGTCTCGAATTTTGACGAGTTGCTTATCAATTCTCTCTTTTTCTAAGAAGTAGTTCTTGAGCGCCCTCCAGTTCCTGCATATTAGCTGTCTCAGTTCGTCGAAAGAAAGGTCATCAATGGAAGATGGTTGTGGACGCGCGCGCTTAGGCCGCAAGGTTCAAACTCAGTTTTGACGTATTCCTTGCACTGCTTAGGCACTTTCTCATAGTTTTCATTTGACACGGAAAAATCACCTACCAAGAGTCTCTACGCAAGCGCATCCAATCGAACCAAATCACCACTTCTGAAAACACAGAGACTGGAAGAATCGCTCTTCACGCATATGTTTGCGTAGCCTTTCTCTCTTAGCTTATAAGAGCGCGCGCTCGCTGTAGCCTTGGTTGAATTTCTTGTTAAGATTTCTGACAATCCACAAAGACATGTCATGAAACATACTGATGGAAACCTGCAAATATTGAGAAGAAATATCCATCTGCGCGTCTTTGCCTTGATATCCGGTTTTTGTTCTGTATAGTCTGTTTGGTAGCCCTTCATTGTGTACTAAGATGTTTCTTCTATAGAACCTTTCCTTGAATTTCCTCCAATTGGCATATTCAGATAGTCTGAGGTTGAGTTTTTGCTTCATGTATCTATCTATATCCGTAACATCTTGATTCGTTATGTACTGTATTTCTTTCTCGAAAATGTGTTCTTTGATGTCATCATATTTTTCAAGCTTCAGCAATTCTTCGTATGAGACGCTTTTTTGGGAAGTCATTAGGATTTCCGGTATGGATTGGAAGGTGATCTTAAGAATTCGCCGTAAGAAGATTTCAAACTTGGCTACTAAGTAAATCAGGCTCATATTCCTAATAAATTTGTTAGAATTGTAAGAAAATCCGTCTGTCTGAAATTTTTGAAGAAGGATCCTAAGGGCATCTTTGTTGTTCAAGATACTGTCTAGGGACATGTCTTCACCGCTTTGTCTAAATTCATCTGATTGTTCACTCCGACCTTCTAGAGCTAGCATTAGCGTTCTCCATTCAGCTTTTGACTTCTCATCTAATCTGCAAGCAAGGGATTCTGCCTTCATTTCGACTTCTTTTCTTCTTCTATGTGTGATGGCGTCAATAGATTTTGGAAGTTCTTTGTTGAGTTCTTCCAGCAGTGATAGATCTGCTCTTAGGAGAATGTAAGGAATGTAATATGGGCTGAGTTCAATGGGTATCCTCATTTTAGCTGGGGTCATAAACATCCATACAGCATCTATTCTGGTCTATATAGCCACAGGACACTACAACATTCGGCATTCTAGATTCTGACCCAACCTTTTCCGCCGCAGGCTGAGCATCTTAGACCTATTGGGCCTGAAGTTGTGTCGCGACCAGTACCTTTACACAAGCCGCACTCCTTTACTGTGCCTCTGCTTTCAGGAGTTCCGGGATGATAGTACAAGTCAACTCTCTTTCTTTTCAATTTCACTCACTATTGTTTGGGTTGCATAAAGCATGGTATTAACAATTATGAATCACTGAACAATATCATCAATACAGATTTCACGCACATGATACCTGAATACCGCGCGCCCTATTCAGCAGTGGTAACCTTAATCTTCGCCCACGTAAACTAAGGAGCACACAATCTAACGGTGTCCGTGTATGTTCCAAACTATGAAAACTACACGAACCGACTGACATGGCTCGTAGCCATTCCCTGACAAACACACTAGCTTTTCATTTTCTCCGCATCTGTGGCAGAAGCTGGCCAAGGTAAGGGCACGTACAAGACTGAGCTATTCTGCGTGGTTAGAGCACCGTGCGCGTTCGTATCAAAAAAGCAAAAACAGGACCCGATGTTGAAAAAGCATAGACTTTCTGGAGCGCGCGACTACTTCTTAACCTGAATGAGCTTGTCTCTAACCGCCTCTGCCACAAACTCGGCTCGGCTGCGGTATCCTAAAAGCTTCTTATCAAGAATCTTATCAACCTCGTCTGCGAGTTCAACGGGCATCTTGATGTTGACGTACTGTTTGCGCACGTTTATCCTCTTGGTGGTTACTCAACCGCAAATCTTATGAGAATAATGGATAACCTATGACGCATAGGTGCTTCTTTGGAGCCTGAAGTTCACATCGGTAAGGAAATCGAGCTGCTCGCGGTCAATACAGCAACAGAAGACAAATTAGGGGTTGCTTCATGAACAAGAGTCTGATTGAGGCAATTGGTGGAACTCTTGCATATATAGTTCTGGCAATTATCTGTGGATATTGGGCATGGGTTAGCTACTTGGGTTTCTACGACTCATTTCAACGCTTGGTTTGGAATTGGGACGACTTCTATTTTATGGTTTTCGCTATATTCGTTTCTGGACTATTTGTAGGCATGTTTGGTTCAATAGTTTCAATGGTGAATAGTATAAGAAAAGAAGCAAGGAAAGAACAGGAAAGGCAAAAGCTGAAGGGCGAAATCAAGAAGGAACTTGAAATGGAAAAACAGAAAAAAGAAGCCCCAACATAAAGGCTTAGTCATAGATTTCAATACATGCCTCGTCTCAGAGTACAGTTGTCAAAGCGCGCGCTTCCGTCACGTTCATGTTAGCGGGTGTGGTAAATTACAATCGGGGAACAATAACTCCCCCGGTATGATATATTGGCAATCCAAAAGAGAAAAAGAGTAATTGACTCTACGGCCAACCCGTTTTGAATATCTCATTGATTAGTCGAAAGAACCCATCCGCGTCATATCCCAATTTTCTTGTCGGTTCTTCTGCAGAAATGAGGTCATCGATTGGATCACTGCCTTTTCTTGGCTTAATTAGGAAGATCTTTTCTCGAAACCTGTGGACATAGTCACGCAGAATGTAGTTGTCACTACCACTATATCCAATAACAAAAACTATTGGAGAATCCTGTGTCAGATTTGTGACCTCATCCCAAACTTTCGATTGACTTCTATCGATTCTTTCGCTTGGCATCACTATTCTTGGAGGCTTTAGGTCAACGTTGTGAAAGCTGCATTTCAATGGTCCAGTAGAAGAAATTGTCGGGTCGAAAATCCGGAATTTTTCTGGTCCCAGACACATTGGACATTCGTAGTAAAGCGCGTTTCCGTGAATTTTGTATACTACAATAATATCTTCAGGATCAAGCTGCCGTAGGTGTTCTAAGTCCTCGTCAGAAGAACAGATGACTAGCTTCTTCTCCGGAGGGAAGTGCCAATCCGTACGATAAGATGCATAGGCCTTCTCGAAAAGAGAATCCCAATTTGTTGTAATCAGTGCCACGATATGCCCATCATTCATTTCTTTGATAATTCTCTTATGAGCATAAGTAGGTGCTGCATTCCAGTTGCCGAGATTAAACCATTGAATGAATCTTCTTAGATTGTCTGGCTCATTTCTCAGTTGATTTACAGCATCATCTAGTGAATTAGATTGAACACCTGTTAGCTCTCTTATTTTTGAAAGTACTTCATGCCCACCAGGAACGCCCGCTGGCATCGAAATGCCAGCACCTGCAAAGACTATTGAATGACTGTGAAAGCATATGTGAGTAGTCGCAAATCTAAGTATCAGAGGGTAACTCGTAAGGAAAACATCCAAATCCCCTAATTGCTTGAACCACTTTTCGTCTGATCGATAATGTGAATCTACTTGTTTTTTCCACCACGTAGCCATTTTTCGATCTACACACCTTGTCTTATCAACAGAAAGAACAAAAGATTTTCCTCGCCAAAGAATTAGACTTTCCACTGAGTACTGAGAAAGAAAGTGAAAAGCGCGCGCGGTCTTCAACCATATGTTACATTGAGGCAGGCGATCGGAGATTTGCCCTCTCCTAATGCAGGCGAATATTGGGGCGAAAACCAGTTTCCCTTCTTCTACATGTCCAGAAATCGAAGGCGAACCTGGGGCAAAGTCGCGCGCGCTAATGAACTGAACTGCAATTGGTCGTTTTCATTTGGTTTCCCAGCTTTTCCCCTCTGCGGCGAAATTCTCTTGAAACGAAATAGTCATTAACCAAGGAAAAGAACTTGTTCATTCTCGAATACAGTTGAGGTATGTCTGGAAAAGCACATCCATATTCTTTTCTTATATTGGCAACCCTATAAACATCGCCTGGTTCAAGTTTTTTGATGTTACTCTCGAAAAAATCCAACAATTCAAAGAAATTCCCTTTTCCTTTTAAGTCTTGAAATGTTTTTTCATACTTGTCTCTTAGTTCGTAGATTTTCTTTATCATTTTATCGGAGCGCCTGAATCTACTGATTGTAAAATGATCTGGATAGGTTGATCGCCCCCAGAACCTGCCGACTTGTTCATGTTCGATAAGATCGTCACGCACATTTTTTAGATCCGAATACCAAGCCTTGCATCCATCGACGATCTCTGAATATTCCTTATTTCCTTCAATTTCGATTTTAGTGAATTTCCTAATATGATCATTAAAACTTCTATTAGGAAGTTCATTAGCCCATTTAGACTCTGCTTTGTTTCTGGAAGTAAGTATCATTAGTATTTTGAAAAGCTTGACGTATTTCTCCATTAAGATGTGAGCATGTAGGAACCAATCTTCTACATCCAAGTTTAGTCTAAACTCATGCTTTGAATACTCATCGATTATTTTGACCTCTCCCTCAGAAAGTTTGTATTCTCCGTCTTCCTCCCAGTAGTGAATCTCAGCTTGGATAGCCCAGTATTCACTATCTAGTCGAAGATCTTTGAGAATACGATCCCATATTTCTGTCAGAAAGAGTTGAGTCATCCGAAAAGAACGATAGTACATGTTATACGGCGCTAACTTGGCTTTCTCATAGTGTTCATTCAAATTCCGAGAAAGCTCGAGAATCAAGCTCTTACTGGTAAGGTTTTCCAATTCTATGTAAAGCATCAAATGTCACCGAATTGAACCATGTAAAAGAACAAGCCCTCGATCTCCTTGATTCTTTAGGGTCTGGCCCGAGCGCAGGTGTTCCTCAGGTTTTTTAAACCAAACTCGCCTTCTCTCTCCACAATAAAATACTGGGGGTTTTCGGCAATACGATCCTTGAGCATTTGTTCCTCAGTTCGCTTCAGCCTAAGATAAGCCTCAGCGGCTCTCCAGCCTTTTTGGAATGCCAGAACTCGTTCTTTTAAGTCATCCGTCGGACACCACTTGTCTAGCGCCTTCTTTGCTATGCCCTCCTTTCTCAGCTCCTTCAGATGACGATAGATGTGATCTCTTTTCATTCCTACACTATCATCTAAGCGTGTCACACTTATTACATCTTGTTTAAGCAAACACTTGATAATCGACCAGTGGTTCCTACGCCATTTAACTTGCTGGTCTTCGGTTCTTCCCTTTTTCCTTCCTGCGAGCGGCAACTTTCAACGCCACTTAACTTGCATTCGGGGGGGCAAACAGTCCCCTCAAAATTTGTATGTTTTCGTTATAATAACGTTTTTGATCGTTGAAAACGAGGTGTTAATGATTGGATGAAGAGAGACTAAAGCAGAGAATTGTCGAGTTTATCCGGAAAGCGAGGAGGCCTCTTGACATCAATCACATCGCCAAGCATTTTGGTCTTTGTTGGTGGCCCACCTACCGGCTCATCACCGAAATCATCATAGAAACACTGAAAAGCGACCCAGGAGGTGCGGCTGAGCTGCCTTTTGTTCTCGTCAAATCCACTAAGAGCTTCATTGTGTTGCCAAAACACTTGTCACCGATGACTGAAATCAAAATCGGTAAGAATGGTGGTGACTGATGGGAAGCTTCACACTTACGGATGAAGATAATGGGAATCCTTGCGGAAACGAGGAGCGAGAAAAAGAATTATCTGCGTCATTGGCGAGTTCCCACAGCGAAGGTGAAGTTTCACATACGGTCAAAAGTGAGGCCCAGACAAAGCGTCAGTTGATCATTCAATACCATCGAAACGACCCTCGAATGAAAGCTTCTGAGATAGCTCAGAGAGTCAAGACCAGCGTCGGATACGTGTGGAATGTTCTCTCCCACTATAAGAAAAGAGTGAGTTCTGAACGATGGGGTTCTAGGCGTTTGTATGGTGGTGTGAGGGGGGCTTGCTTTTACGAGGATGCAGTTCTTCCTGAGTGGTATGGGGAATTGAGGGCTCCTGTTGTCAATAGTCGTACAGGTATGAAGCAGGTTGGTTTTAAAGGTAAGGGAGATCCTTGTAGTCTCCAGCTTCATCGCAATGGTCGTGCCATCGTTTTTCCCCATGCGTTGGGTTGGCAAGATTGGCTCGTCGACAGGCTGGTTGAGTGTGGTTGGGAACGTTCAAGGGGTAGTCTTTTGGCTGATAATTGTCGACTGATGGTGAAGGTTCTAGAGGCAGGGGTCAAGATCCCTGACGGTTACTTGCCTAAGGATTTAATGATCAAGACCGCTTGGGGCTTCATGCTGGTAAGGGATGACTCTCCCACGAAGAACACGTTGGAGATCAAAATTAGCGTGCCAGATCTTGAGCGTTATCTAGGGCTTCCAGAGATCAAGAAGGATTTACAGCTTTTGGTTCAAGGTGGTCTCACTCATAGTCAGCTTTTGCGGGCGGTGGTCGCGATGCTACTTCAACAGAGAGCGAATGAAAAGACGCAACGAAGGGATTAACGCGTTAAGCAGGAGAGGGAAGAGACGAACCGCGAAAATTGGATGGATGCTGGCATAGGAAGTGGCGACACAGTGGAGCAAGGAGTCTGACGGCTGAAATATGGTTAGGGCTAACAGAAACTTCAGGACCAATAGCCAGAAGGAGAGAAGTATTTCCCTGATATACGTAAAATATAGGGATCATGTTCTCTTCAAGAGATGCAATCATTCCAATATGAAGCCTAGCATCAGGGAAGTTGTCGGCTGGCTGGTTCTTGAAACGAACGATGCTATTTGCGTCTGTTGTGATCGATCAGTTGAGCCTCTTCCCTATGAGAAACCCTCAGAATCAGGCCTACTCATCCTGAAAAGTGATGTGTTGGAGAGAAAAGAACTTGAGTGATCTATACTTCGATCGTGATATAGATTTTATCGCCTTCTTCAACAAAGGCCAAGGTGTCCCCAACGGAGACCTTCAGTTTGCTTCTTACTTCCCCTGGTATAGTAACTTGGTATCTAGAGGTTATCTTGCTTGCACCAACTATCTTGGGCATACTCTCGCCAAGATAGAGAAGATAGGCAAGACTTATAAGAGTATTCTTACTTGGATATCTTGGAGATAAGAACCCCAAGAATCAAAAAAGAGGAAATAGAGAAATGCAGAGGCTAGCCAGAGAGGACGGAGAAATCGTTGACGAGCTCCAAGGCTTGATTAGTGAGGTTGCTTCTCCCAGAGAGAGAAAGGCAAGACAATACATAGTAAGTTCTTTCAAGGGCAAGATGGCTTCGCTAATACCCTTTTCCTATGAGAACGAGTCGATCATTAAACTGGCTTCATACCTCCTGAAGTACACGACTGGAAGCAAGTACACACTTTACCAGTACGTCTTCGGAGTACATAGATTCAGCAAATGGATAAACAGGAAGCCAGACGACATGGTTGGAGAAGCCCTCTTGGACAAGAGAGCCGCTGACAACTACATCAGAAAGATGGATGACTTCGTGGGAGACCTCCAAGCAGAAGGACTTGCCCCGGGAACAATCAACAACCATGTGAAAGGCGTCAGAGCCCTCTTCAGGATTAACGGAGTGAACTTGGAACTTCCTTACCGTGTGCCAAAGAAGGTCATGTACCCAGATAGGGCTCCCACACCAGAAGAACTAGCCAAGGTCATAGACATGGCAGACATCAGAGAAAAGGTGATAGTCAGTCTTTTGGCCTTGAGCGGGGTTAGAATAGGCACTCTTGTGAAGCTCCAGTACCGCCACGTGAAGAAAGACCTTGAAAACGGAACAGTGCCCGTTCACATGCACATCGAGGCAGAGATCACCAAGGGCAAGTACCATGACTATGACACATTCATAGGGTCTGAGGGGGTCGAATACTTGAAGGCATACCTAAGCGCAAGAAGAGCCGGAAATGAAAGAATGGAAGGGGGACGCATGAGAGGGATGCCTCCGGAGGAGATAACGGACTCTTCTCCTCTGATAAGGAACGAACACCAAAAGACGACTGAAATCGTATCGCCAGGCATCATCCACTGCGTTATTCACAGCCTTTACCTTAGGACTGGTTTGATCCAAAAAGGGAGCGGAAGAAGGTATCAGCTGAGAGCTCATTCGATAAGGAAATATTTCAGGACACAACTCGGATCAATAAGCACTATTCCGACTGACTACATCGAGTATATGATGGGGCACACTATCAGCACTTACAACGACATCAAGATGAAGGGAGTGGAATACCTCAGAAACCTCTACGCCTCCAGCGGCTTAAGCATCAGGCCGAAGACAAGAATCTCTAAGATTGAACGTCTGAAGATGTTCGCTGAATCCTTGGGCTTGAATCCCAATGAAGTCCTATCCGAGGACGCTCTAGCCATGCCCCACAGAACAGTTGTCGATCCAGAACAGAGGAAGATAGAAGTCCTCAATCAAGCGTTAAAAGAAGCCATACTGAAGGAGCTCCGACAATGACACAAAAGTATTCTCTTACATGTGTACAGGTCTCTCCCGGGCTACCATTTCCAGGATGCGAATTCCTACTTTTTGCGTCATTTTCACGGACCTCTGTAACCATCAATCGAGTCGGCGATGGATAGACTAGAAATAGAATTGGGCTCAATTCTGAAAAACGTTAAATAATACACAGTTCCTGAGGACGCACTATAACCCGTGCGCTACGGCGGGGAAAGGGAAAAACTACGGTAGACAAGATTGGATCAAAGCTTGAGGCGAAGTCCGACTATCGTTCTTCACGCATCTTAGGGGTTGCGTTCCCAGCTGTTTACGTGTCAGTATTAATTGCTTTCTGTCTAGCATTTAGTGTTGTTCCAGGGCCTGAGTTGATAGTGTTATGTTTCTTCATTTACGCTGCGTACAACAAGTGGAGTCGCCGTTTTGTAAAAGACTGGTTTCCGTTTGTGTCGTTGTTCTTAAGTTATGAAGCCATGAATGGGGTGGTTGGTAGCCTTGGGCGGATTGTGCACGTTAGCGAGCCTATAAATGTTGATTTGCGATTGTTCGGTTCGATCCCGACTCTTGTGCTTCAACAGTTTTACAGGTTTCCCCTTTTGGACTATCTCGCTGCCTCTTTTTATTCTTTGCATTTTATAGCACCAACAGTCTTCGGCTTTTTGTTGTGGAAGTATCGTCCCGAAAACTATAGGAAATACGTCCTGGCCCTTGCGATCGGCACCTACAGCGCCTTGGTAACATTTCTGTTGTATCCAGTCGCGCCTCCATGGTTTGGGGCTGGAGCGACGCGAGTCCTGTTGCAAGTGGATCAACACCTAGGGATCCCCTTCTATCACACCCTTTTCGACCTTGTTCAGTCAAATCCATTTGCCGCGTTTCCGAGTCTTCACGCAATGTACCCTTGGGTGATTTCACTCTTCGCATTAAAAATGAAGAAGACAAAAGCGTTACCGATACTCCTGTTTCCAATTGGGGTTTGGTTTAGCGCAGTTTATCTCGGGGAGCATTACGTTATAGACGTAATAGGCGGAGTCATCTATGGCACGTGCGCTTTCTTTTTGGCGGAGAAACTTGTTCCCCTTTTCCTGCGACATGCTCGCCAACGAGGAAAAGTTTTCAAACCTGAAGCCCCTTCGTGATTCGTGAACCTTGAAAGTGACATGAGTTGTCCAAGGGCGGAATAAGAGTCTAGTACTCCGGTTTCATCGTATTTGTGCGCGCTAGCTGTTCCTAAATTCTTTCGGGAAGTAGCTTGCTTTACTCATTTTGCTCTTCAACCATATTTTGGTCATATAGCATACCCCGGGGGGAGGGTGTGAGCACGCAAACACTCACTCGAACCGTGACAGTAACCATCGACCGTCGGAAAACGCCATGCCTCCCTCTTGAACAGAATTTAGGAACAGGCATACGCGCTATTTTCATCTTGCTTTTCCTTTTTGGCGGTCAAGCGACCAGAGGAGAGTACCAGGCAGTTGCAACTTTTGCAGGTATAGCCGGATACTCATCGTTTCTAGCATTTGCTCTTTACCTAAAACTGCTCGCTAGTAACAGCTTAGAAGACGTTGCCTCGTCGTTCAAGACAGTGTTGATGTTTGCAATACCAATGGCAACTATAACCATGATCATGTCAGAATCACTCTTGACCATACTCAACGTATTTCACAGGACACACCCTCACCCGCGTGCGCATAGCAACTTTCCTTTGACTAGCGATCACGCGTAAGTCGGCTAGATTAGGTGTTTCCTTGGAAAAGCATAGAAGAATACCTCTTTGCTTCAGCAGTCGCCGCGACTGTGCTCTACGTTCTTCCACATCCAACAACGATTCTCTTGATGTCGCTAAGGTAGCTGTCGGAGTGGCAATCTATGCTGCCTTGTTGTTATCGATTGATGCAGGGGGAAGAGAATCGGTTGCTCTAATATAGAATGAAATCAAGCATATCTTGGTCCGCGCTTCCTCAGAGCCGCAGAAGGGAGTTGTTAAATTGAGCGTTGATTGTGTGAGAGTCACTAGGACCATTGTGACAGCAGCGATTTCTCCGCGGATCTACTATTTTTGATGAAAAAAGCAACAATTCTTTGATTACCTTGATTCTACTAGAGCTATTGAACCATATTGTGGATTGTACTCTTAGTATTCGAAGGTGAGGTACAGAAGAACGGCTAGTGCAAGACATGTGAACAAGTCTGGCAGCATGGCAAACGGGCCGAGACCAAAAGGATAGAAACCAAAAGCCCGGTGTAGCAAAGGAAAGGAGACGAAGGCATGCAGAAGAAGGACTGCTGAAAATATCATTAGCCCTATTGTGAACTCCGACCGCGTCCTTCTGTATATACTAAGGTACATGAGCAATAGGACGATTGAAAGCGTCACATTGACCGCGGAAACTACTGTTTCCACTGTATAGAAAAGCTCTATGTCGCCACGAATGTTGCCAGGAGGAGGCTGTGGGTGAGGTTCAAAAGGATAACGCGGAGACCAAAAGACAGAAGCAGCCCATAGTGCTGCCCATATCGCTACCACTACTACTACCACTATCAGCGTTGTCAGTATTAACCAATTTCTACCGTTTTTGTTCATGCGATTCTTCATTTGTTTTGCCCCCTTTTCTACTTTTTCCAGATTTTCTTCAAAATCTCCTCGAACAAAGCGTAATTCTCTTCCATCGGTGGAGACAAGAAATATGTGATGCCGTACCCCTCTCCAGCCGACGTGATTATTCTGTTTTTCTCAAGCACTTCGAGATGATGCCTAATTGTCCTATAATCCATTCCAAGCTTGTTTGCCAACTGATTTGCATTTTGCGGAGTCTCATTCAAGGTCTGGATTATTCTGGCGCGGGTCACCCCGCCTCTGGTGCCTGCGATTAGCCATCCGAGTAAATACTTGAACGGGCGCGCACTAGCAGACATCCACACCGCTCCGCACACATCAAGGAGTTTTTCGCTAAACCTATTTGAACTAAGGTAATAAATATGTCCCTAAGTCCTTGTCGTCAGATCTGCGGGAGCTTAAGGTCAGATTAGGGCTGGAATTGGGTAAAATTCTGAAAAACGCCTTAATAATTCGTAGACCATGACCAGTTTGGAGGTTGAGAAGAAGTCTGCAAAACCTATTCTTCGAGAAGGACTCGTGAAGGCCCAGAAAAGCTGAATATCATTTTTCCCTCCTTCCTTTCTCCTTTCAGCCTATCTGGACCTTAGCGAGAACCGAAGAAGAAGAACAGACAAGAGAACCAGGAAGGGAGATGGCTGCATTGGACAAAAGTGGGATATTAGCCTTGATGTCGGTGGCGACAATGACGGAAGTCGCAACATTCCATTCGACTTTCTTGAGGACAGGCGCCAGAGGAAAAGGTGTTGATTAAGATGGAATCCGTGACTAAGAAATTCAAAAGCACAGTTGATGCTGAGAAACGCTTTATCCGGAAGGTTAGCAAGGAAGTTGCAAGGGCTGGCCAAGACGCAGCTCATGTGCTCAGAATCATGATTTTTCTGCATTCCGCCAAGGATTTTCCATCCGTCCTTAAACTTTATGGAATGGAGAACTCGGAGGACTGAATGAAGACGACGCAAAAAGGCGAGTCACTTTCTTGATGAAAGAATGATGTCTCAGATTCATGTACTGAATACTATCGTTTGGCAGAAGCTATTATGTTGAATCGTGGTTTATGGCTCTATGCAAATCATGCAGCTTGGCATCGTTGCGCCATTACACAAGCTACTCGCGCCAAATAAGCATCATAGCGTGAGTTGGGATTCTAACAAAAGGTTTGATTTCGACAATGTTGCTATTAGTTTAAACGAGGCCAGTATGGAAGCAACACATGGGTTCTAAAGCCACCAAATCCAACGGTATAAAGAACTTTGATAACGACTACGTCCTTCAGGTTCTGCCTGTGATGGCCGACAACAGCGCACATTCGAACTAGGGGCGGATTTGGGTATAATTCTGAAAAACGGTTTAATAACCCACTGTGCTTGAGGAAACGTTGCGACAAAAGCGAGGAGATGGCAGCAGTGAAACAGTCTCAACACCTTAATCTCCGTCTGGGTGGAACGATGCCAAAATTGACTGTTTGCCATCCCTCTTTTTTGGATCAGATACGGCGTTTTTGTGGCGGTGAACCATATGGGTGCCTTGACTAGAGCAGTTAGGAACTTGTCGAGAAGGAAAATGAGAGCGTTATTGGTGATCATTGCCTTGGGCTTTTCTTTGGCAATCATGGTTTCGATTCCTGCGGGCATCATTGCAAACCAGGCAGCCGCACAATCCATGACCACGGATTTCAACAGTACAATGACCACTATGCAAGAACAAATCAACAAGACTGCCACGCTGATAGAGTGTCAGACTTCTGGACAAGGCATGTTCCCCGGTGGATCATCCGGATTTCCGTTCGAAGGGTCGAGGCAACAGCAAACCTATGTGAACGAATTCGTTGCCAATGGAATTCGTACCATTAGCGGCGTCAAGGACGTTGTGGAGTTCCTCACGGCATCGTCCACTGAGACGACTTCGGAAACCATAAGCGGACCTGGGGGAAGAGATTTCACGATTTCTAGGCCTGTCTATACGATTACGGGTGTTACCCTGAATTCCTCTTTCATCGACGACTATTCCATTTTGCCAACGAACATAACGGCGGGGAGGAACCTGCGCGAGGGAGACAGCGGGGTCGTTCTTTTGAGCTTGAACCTCACGGCCTATTTTGGAGTAGGAGTCGGTGGCAAGGTGGAAATCTACGGCAAGTCCTTTAAGGTGGTCGGGGTCTATGACGCGTCGGGTCAGGGACTCATGGAAACAAGAAGTGCGTACATGAACATCACTGATGCACAGACGGCAACGGGCCTTACAGGGAACTTGACTAGGCTCGACGTGTACGCGGACGATGTTTCCGATGTGGATAGTATAACCACGGCGATAGGAGCAGCGTACACAAGTCTTCAGGTCACGACGTACAAGGACCGCTTGAGCCAGCTCGACAACATGCAGACCATGTACAACCAGACGTTGACGAATGCTCAGGCAACCCTCAGCCAGACGGACACGGTCGCAACCCAAGAAATCATGATTGCAGTCGTGGCAACTAGCCTGATAGTCCTGTTCGTCATGTTGTATACTGTGCGTGAGAGGACCAAGGAGATCGGTACACTCAAGGCGATAGGCTTCAGCAACTGGAACATAATGAGCCAGTTTATGCTCGAAGGAATGCTACTGAGTCTCGTAGCCGGCGTCGTGGGCATAGCGATAGGAACCGTTGGAGCTCCTCTTCTGTCCGGGATTCTGCTTCCCCAAATAAGCCCGTTCGGTTCACGCGGCAACTCTCAGTTCCGTCTAGGAACTGCGAACGCCGGTAACTTTGGTAGCTTTGGAGTATTGGGCGCATCGACCGTCACGGTGACGCCTTCTCTCCAGACAATGATGATCGCGATCGGGGCGGCTGTGTTGCTAGGAGCCCTAGGCAGTCTGTACCCGGCTTGGAGGGCGTCAAGAACAAGACCTGCAGAGGCGATGAGGTATGAGTGAAGTCATTCTTAAAGCAGAAGGCCTGTCGAAAATCTACACCCTGAACAAGCGCAAGATCCCCGCCCTTTCCAGCGTGAACCTTCAAGTGAACAAAGGTGAGTTTGTTGCGATCATGGGACCTTCTGGTTCAGGCAAGACAACACTGCTAAATGTTTTAGGCTGTCTTGACAAACCAACTAGTGGAAAAATGATCCTGGACGAAGTCGATGTCGCAAAACTGCCCGATAAACAACTCTGCAACATTAGAAGGAACAAAATTGGGTTTATCTTCCAGACTTTCAACCTTCTGCCATACCTAAGCGCTGCCGAAAACGTGGAACTACCCATGGAATGCACTAGAAAATCTAAAACTGAAAGAAGAGAAAAAGCTCGCAAATTACTGGAACTAGTAGGACTGGGAGGAAGAGAAGAACACAGGCCACAGCGGTTGAGCGCTGGCGAGCAGCAAAGGGTGGCGATAGCACGGGCTCTGGCAAATGATCCAGCCATAATTCTGGCTGATGAACCCACTGGAAATCTGGACACAAAAAACAAGTATGAAATTGTTAGATTACTCGCAAACCTGAACATTAATCGAGGAACCACGATCATAATGGTAACACATGATAGTCAAGTGGCGTCACACACTGAGAGAATGCTCCTTCTACAGGATGGAAGAATCACAAAGGAAAAGCAGGGGCTTCATCTAGTAAGGAAGAAGCTCATGTGTCCACACTGTGGGAGCAAGATTCAGCCCGAAGACGAAAGATGTCCCAATTGCAGAAAAAGACTATGATGATTAAGGAGGATTGTAATTGGAATTGCCTGAAAAACCAAAAGCCCCGCACTTATCCGCGGTTTTGATCGCGGCAGTCATCATAAGTTTGTTGATAGGAGGAATATTCGGCTATGGCATGAGCAGCTTGACCACTTCAAGCCAAATCAGCAGCCTGCAAAGCGAAGTGTCAACTCTTAAAAAACAGGTTACGGACCTCCAGTCGACACAAGGCTCATCCTCCGACAGCGACACCTACCAGAACAACACTTATCTTCTAGGAGACAATGTTTCGCTGTCTCAATTGTACAAGCAGGTCAAAGACTCTGTCGTCATGGTTCAAGGAATATTAGTACAATACGACTTTTTCGGTAATTCCTACTACTCAGGGGTTGAGGGCTCAGGCTTTGTCTCCAACTTGACTGGGCAATTTGTCATCATCACAAACTACCACGTTGTCCAAAGCGCAATCAACGTAACCGTAACGTTCACTGACGGAGACACTTACGCAGCTAACGTAACCGGTACAGATCCTTACGCGGATCTTGCGGTGCTTACAGCAAAGGCGCCACAGTACGAATACAAGCCCCTCGGAATCGCGAGTTCATCAACCTTGAAGGTTGGCGACCCCGTGTTCGCTGTCGGCAATCCCCTGGGATACACTGGATCAATGACTTCGGGAATAGTCAGCGCCCTGGGCAGGACAGTCTCGGTGTCCTGGTCCAGCTATGATATAGCTGATTGCATACAGACGACGACGCCCATAAACCCGGGTAACTCTGGAGGACCACTTCTGAACTACGAAGGTGAAGTCGTCGGCATAACCTCTTATGTCGCAGTCACTTCACAAGGAGTAGCTGCTCAAGGGTTGGGGCTAGCAATCCCTTCGAGCACGATACTGCGAGAAACAGAATCTCTGATTACAACCAGTTCATATAACAGTCACCCTTGGTTAGGAACATCCGGAACAAGCATGGACTATGCAATTGCACAAGCGATGAACACAAACGTAACCTACGGTGTGCTAATCACCCAGGTCACAAGCGGAGGACCAGCGGACAAAGCTGGTCTCCGAGTCGGCGCAACCCGATTCTTGGACCCTGCTTCCGGAACGTCGGTGACAATAGGAGGAGACATCGTGATAGTAATCAACGACACAAGAATCAAGAACACGGACGATCTCTCTACTTACTTGGAAGAGTCAACTTCACCAGGCCAAACGATCAGTATAGTGCTGGTAAGAAACGACGAGAATCTAACTTTGTCGCTGACGCTAGGAGTGCGACCGCCACCAACATAAGTGCGAGCGAGTGATCATGATGAACAGGAAATATGAACACAGTGCATACTGTGGCCATTGCGAGCGCTGGATCGCGAAAACAGCTTTGGCATTTGATAGTGCAAGTCGTGAAATGTGCCCTTACTGTCACAATCGAGTGCGATTAAAACGACACCCTCATGACCTTCCTAAGAGGTCGTGTTTAACGTCTGATAAGGTGGCAGAGGATTCGAAGACTGGCGCTTCTCATACTTCCAGAACCATCAACAGTTGAGCTTAGGCAGCAAGATTTCGATCCTCACCTTATTTTGTCATTGTGAAGTGCCAATCATTATTCGATGTCAATTAACGAGCAGAAACTGAGGAAAAAAGAAAAAGAGGGTCATACTCAGATCGCCCGGGGGCGGTGGATGAAGATATTGAACACTCCTCTACGTAGACTTGACGGAATGACTTATTGGGTTATTGAAGACCCTGATGGTATACGCGATTATATCAACGAAGAAATTCGGAAGGAATGGGAAACAGATGCTAGGCATGAACATCGTGAACCAGAGAACGACCCCTGGCTCAAGACCCTGTCGAAGCGCAAATGGAGCCTACAGATCACAGACATGAAACGGATAAGGTTGAACCCTAACATAATGAACTATGTCGATCCACAGAGAGGATATGTCTTCTCAGAGAGACTTGCGGAGAGAAGTAGAGAGCTTCAAGAATCTATAAGGATTGGTGGTTCAGTCATCTGGCCCCTAATCGTCAGAAAAAAGGACATGCAGCTCGTCGATGGTTACTGTCGCTATTCCACGCTTAGAGCGATGGGTAAATCAAGGACTTACGTATATGTTGGGACCTTATAGTCTTGTTGCCCCGTTACGTGCTTAACTCGTGCGCGTCACGGAAATCTTTTAATGCACTTCCCGTAGACCAGTATCGAGTAGAATGCATGAAAGCCTTCATTTCAGTCGATCTGGAAGGTATGCCTTACATTGTGATTCCGGGCCATTTGACTCTGAAAGGAGCGCTCTATGATGAAGCAAGGAAGATCGCCACGAAAGTGACGATGGCAGTGGCAGACGAGCTGAACAAGAACGGCTTTGAAAGTGTCACCGTGGCTGACAGTCATGGACCTATGGTCAACATTTTCGTCGACGACCTACCCGAATACGTTGAGATAATCAGAGGTTTTCCTCGGCCCCTGAGCATGGTTGCAGGAGTAGAGGGATGTGACGTTGCACTTTTTCTTGGGTACCACGCGAAATTCGGAACTGCAAAATCGACATTCGACCACACCTACAGCGGTGCAAGCATTCGCAGCGTGGAAGTGAACGGTGTTCAAGCAAGCGAATTTCTTCTAAATGGTTACGTGGCGGGGGAATTGAAGGTGCCTGTAGCACTAGTTGCAGGTGAGGCTCAGCTTCTGAAGGATGATGTTAAACCGTACGCTCCATGGATTGAAACCGTAGCTCTGAAGCAGTCTTTGAGCCGACTTTCGGCTAAGAGCCCAAGCATGAAAAAAATCGAGACAGAGCTGAGAAGCGCCGTCAGGAAAGCGACGGTCAACTTCAAAAAGGGCAAAACCAGGCTGCTCAGGATAAGAAAACCAGTGAGGATCGAACTGACTTTCTTGCAGAGTCAGTTTGCCGATGTTGCTGAGCTATTGCCGGCGGTCGAAAGAGTCGACGGGTTGAAAGTTGAGTACTCTGCCAACACCATGGTTGAAGCGTACGAAACCTTTGAATTGTTAGTTCTCGCGGCAAGCGGCATGACAGCCCTTCTTGAAGGTTTACGATAGTACATAGCTCGGAAAGACTCAAGAAAAACCGAGAACGACTGTATTCTATGCCCGAGTCTACCTTTGAAGGCACCGCCAGGTAGAAAGCGCGGGCTAAGTTGCGACAATAATGAGTTACTGGACCGAGAAATTGTTCATTGCACGTTCTCATCTATTCATGAAACTTCTAAACCAAAGGCCCAAGACTGACCAGCTTGTCGATGGAATGATTAGGTTGATGCGAAAACATGAAACCTTTTCTGGACTGCTAGATCTATGTTGTGGGAACGATCGGGTTTCGATCTGCATGGCCAAGAAAGGGTTCAAATCAGTCGAAGTAGATATCTCGAAAGCATTTTTGGAAGACGTCAAAAGAAAAGCTGAAGAAAATGGTGTCTCCCACCTCGTCACCTATGCGGAAGGTGATGTGAGAAAACTGAAGCAGGTCTTGGGAAGAGTTCAGAAACCTTTCGATGTGGTCACAAACGCTTGGACATCCATCGGATACTATTCAGAATACGATGACATCAACATTTTCAGTCGAGCCCGGGAGCCTTCAAGAAAAAGCACAATACTATTCATTACAGAAACCGTGCACACGGAATATCTGTCAATCAAGTTCGCTCCTACCTCTTACTCAGAAAAGACAACATGGTAATGTTAGAAGAGAAAAAGAACGATAAGATAAGTGCACGTGCCAACAAGTCTTGGACCTTCTACCGAAAACGTGGCAAGAACCTGGAGTTCATCGACAGAGCCGACATCGAAAATCACGTGTACAGCCCGACTGAACTGTCATCGCTTCTCACGAAGGCCGGGTCGAACACTCTCGCGTTTTATGGAAATCTCAACGTCAGCGCCGATGACCCCTCTGACACATCCCAACCTGGTTGCTGAAGCATTGTAACTCGACATCTCGCAGGACTTGTCTGCGAAACGCATTCCAATTTGCAAGCAATGATCTCTCGGTGCAAAATTGTATTTTGAATCCTTATCAGAAAATCACAAACCTTACTATTTTCGCCCAACACTGTTCTACGAGAGTTCCAGAGCGCTGAGTGATAACAATTGTCCTATGAAGACTTTCTGTACAGAAAGGCGGAGCAGAACGCCCACAGCGAAATCCTAGCCTTCTTGATGATGACCCTTGGCATGAACTTGCTGATAGGGGGCCTCATCGTCACGATTATGGCTGTAGGGCAGCTGAATCTTTTTCCATTCATGCTTCAACAACCCCTAAGTCAATCGGCTACCCTAGGACTGATCCTGACCCTTTTTGGTTTTTCCATACTGTTGGCAGGGTTCATTCTGGTCATACATTACGACAGACAAAGGTCTTGGCACCTGAGTCAGATCGAAAAATCAACGAAACTGAAGAGCAGGAAGATCACCATCAGAACAGCCAATGAAATCTTTGAAGGACTAACTGAGGAAAAGGAAAGAAGTTAGAGTTTGTGAGAGCCACGGTTGTTGCCAAACTGGCAGCCTTTTAGGTTTGGTCGTGGCATCTGCGCAAGGTGATATGCTTGCGTCTACTCTTCAACGGGTTCATTCCATCTTTCTATTAGCAGCCTCTTCTCTCCCTGCTTGAAAGCAACTCTGACAGGAATGGCGTCAGTTCCCCTCTTAGTCTTCTTGTACTCTTTGAACGGAAACATACTGTCCTCAGCCAAGTCCACCGGTATGTATAGCAGGTACTTTCCGTCTTTCCTTCTGAAAAGGCGACCTTTTCCCTCACTGACCATTTGTTATCACCTCGATTACATTCCAAGTTAAAGAAGTAAGCACTACTAGAAGATACTATTTAATTCTTGTTATCATGCAACTGAAGAAGAAAAAGGTCGATCGTAAACGTCTTCGGAGAAAGTGAATCAGACGCAACGAATTTCAGGTCAAGCAGTTGGAAAAAATAACTGAGAATTTACCTGAAGCCCACGTCTTCAGCCTGTTTCACAAACGTTTCCTACTCGTATCGAGTGAGATAGAGCGGCTTACTTGCCTCTCGCTTCCTCAGTTCAAGAGGCAAATCTGCTAGCAAAACAGTTACTTCCAAGTTGGGCTCCTCCTTTTGCTTGTTCTTCTGACTCAAAAGAGAAGATGATTCTTTTCGGGCAAGGCTGGTTTTCTTCGTCTTGGATTCACCTGCGGGAGCAAACAAGCATTAAGATATATTAAGACTTAATAAACCTTCTTAATGAAGTGTAGAACTCCAAAACAGCTTTGCTCATTGTTTCTAATAAATTCTGGCGGGTTTGGCGGGGCGTCTCGGCTCCCCGATGCCTCAGTCTGGTTTTCGCAGACATAAGACCGTACGTCAGACAGAACAAGAAAAAAAGAAGGTCTGAATTGCCCATCAGATGATCCAGAACGAGAGTTCTAAGGGCGAAAGCTTTATTGCGGTTTAAAACCTAGTTTGCCAATGCTTTGGAAAGGATGATGCAAAATGAGTTTGCAGAAGGGCGACTTCATACTAATGGACTATGTTGCAAAGGTGAAGGAGACAGGGGAGATCTTCGACACAACGATTGAAGAGACAGCCAAAAAGGAGCATCTGTACAAAGAGGGCGACATCTTCGAGTCCAAACTTGTGGTCATAGGCGAAGGATGGGTCCTGAAAGCACTGGATGACAACCTAACAACAATGGAGGTTGGCAAACCCGCTGCTGTTGAAATACCTCCTGAAAAAGCGTTCGGACAAAGAGACCCAGAGAAAGTCAAACGCGTCGCGCTAAAACAGTTACTGGCAAGAGACATCACTCCAAGCGTTGGAATGCGAATTGAATACGGCGGCAAGAGTGCCACCGTTCGAGCCATTGGAGCTGGGCGAGTTCTGCTTGATTTTAACCCTCCACTGGCAGGAAAAACCTTGGTCTACGAGGTGACGCTGAAGAAGAAGCTCGAGACAAAGAAAGAAAAAATCGCCGCGCTCATCCACAGAAGAATACCCGCTGTGGAAGAAAACAAGTTTGAGTTCACACTGAAGACCAAGGCGGTCAGCGTCCAAATGCCTGAAGAAGCATTCTACATCGAAGGCGTTCAAGTGGCCAAAAGAGGCACAGCCAACGACATACAAAGATTCTTCTCAGAAACAACCGCCGTCAAGTTCACTGAAACCTTCAAGGTCGAACCCAAGAAAGCTGAACCCAAACCTGAGAAAGAAGCAAGACCCACAACTGAAGCGAAAGCGACGACCTAGACCAACAGCGCTGGTCTTGGAAACAGGCCAGGCCCACTCGGCCCACTGTCTAAGTTACTATGAAAAGTCAGTTCAAAGGACTCTTCGCGCTGAAAACCTAGGGGGAGGGGGGTAGGCGCGTTGGACGAGGCAAAACGCGAAACAGGGAATGTTAAACCGCCCGCATGATAAGTGTGTAAGAACGCAAAAACAGCAAAGATTCAACGTGCGCGATATCATATTACTCCTGTCACTTTAGCAAGGTGCTCATAGGCGTCCCTGTTCAAGCTCAGCTTGTTCAAGATCGTAAACCTTTCAGGTCTCAATGATGCAGCCAGCTCCAGGGCATTCAAAACATCGTTCCTCTCCACACCAAGCTCTTCAGCACTCGTCGGGGCCCCCAGCTTCCTCAGCACCTCTCTGATGCGCTTCCAATTGGTACCGTGCAGGTAGGCCATCATCACGGTCCCGACTCCGCAACGTTCACCGTGCAAGGCGCAGTTAGGTCTGATCATCTCAAGCGCGTGGCTGAAAAGATGCTCTGAGCCGCTGCAAGGGTGGCTACTTCCAGCGATGCTCATAGAAACACCGCAGCTTATCAAAGCCTCTAGCAGAACTCGCAAACCCTCCTCGCTCTTCTCCTTCACTAGTTCCACGTTGAACATGACATGCTTTGCGCTCATCAAAGCCAGACTTGCAGCGTACCCCCCGAAATACTCGTTCCTTTCCGCGTGGGCCAGCTTCCAATCCTTAACCGCCGTGAACTTTGCAACAACATCTTCATAGCCGCTCACTGCGAATCGCCAAGGAGCCTGCATTATGATTTTCGTGTCCGCTATTATAGCCAAGGGTGCCTGAGCCATCACTGAATACGGTTTTTCCGAGCCCTTGACCGAAGACAGAGGACTGGCTATTCCGTCATGCGATGCTGTCGTTGGAACGCTAATGAACGGGACCTCTGACCGTGCAGAGCTGCATTTGGCGACGTCTATTTTAGTTCCGCCGCCTACTCCGAAGACAACCTGAGGCTTAAAAGCCCTTATACTCTCTTCAACACGCTCGACATCTTTGATCGTAGCAGCTTCAACGAGCAAAGTCTGGACTACCATTCCTCCTTGCTCCAGAAGTTCTCTCACTCTCTTTCCCGCAATATCGTTCGTCTTTGAACCTGCTATCACGAGCGCCGACAGGTTGAACCCCAATCTTCTAGTGACTTCAGCAACCCGTTCCACTGCGCCGTTTCCAACGATCACCTCTCTAGGAAGCTGCATCCGATGATGTCTCAAGTACACACAAACCACGGTTGGGTTCTATCTTTTTCTTTCATAGCGATGTGTAGTCAAGCCTTAAAAAGAGTTGCTTTTCCGAGTTGCCGACGCATTCTGAATCTTTCAATGAACTTCTTTTAAGGACGCGCATTGAAAAGAGGCCTCGCGGAAGGAAGAGCGAAATCGCCTCAGCATTTGTCAGTTTTTGTGGATTCAAATAGATCTAAGGCTGTGGAGAGTCCAAAGCATTGTCAGGTTGACGCTGAGGAGTCGGTGGCTTTAAACATCCGCTCGTTCGAGATGCCTGAAGGAAAACGGCTTGACAGTTAGCTCTGGCCTGTTCATGCTTAGGATGAAGCTCTGTGCGTCTTTAAGATTAGGCTGCCAATCTTGCCTGAGAGTGGTGATCAACTTCGAAAAGCTAGCATAGTTCTTGTGCACAGAAACAATAATGCTGTTCATTCCCAAGCCTTCGCCATCTGAGGCAAAAATGACGTTCGGCTGCTTCCTGCACCATTCACGTGCCCTTTCCAGCAGTTCTGGGGTCGATTCCGTGAAGGCAAGAAAGGTGAACGCAATGATTTCAAAACCGATTCTTGCAAGGTTAGGCACAATCGTGTACTCTTCTATGAGTCCTTCCATTTCTAAACGTGTTCTCTTCCGCGTTACTGTTGGCTGGGAGATTTTCAGAGCCTTCGCAAGTTCTCTGTCGCTTCTTCTTGCACCCTTTATCAATTCGAACAGGAGTTTCTTCCTCTCTTTTTCTTTCTCACTCATTTGACGCCCTCCTTTTTACTATTCATTGACTTCGTCTAATAATTCTTGCGATTGAAAGACTTCAGCCAAGCGTCGAAGGGCAACTCGTTCAATGCGTATCTGCTTGAGGAAAATGTCCATGAAATAGGTGGAAGATGTTCTTCCGTTGATTTAGACTACTGTTCCTTTGATTTGACTTATGAATTAGCGGGGAAGTGCACAGCCTTTTCCCGAAATTTCGAGGCGCAATGTTAATAAACACCCTAGCAATGATAACATGATGCTGCTTCCTCGCGAAGTAATTTGTCGATATCATTGGGTTTTAGGAGAGTAACAAAATGGCAAATAACGATGAGGTAAATCGACTAACACTAAAAGGAACAACGACCGTAGGCGTTGTCTGTAATGACGGAGTAATAATGGCCTCGGATACACGTGTTACCATGGGATTTTACGTAGCACACAAGCATGGGAAGAAGGTGTACCAGATAGACGATCACTTAGCGATGACTATTGCAGGAAGCCTGGCTGATGCTCAAAAAGCCGTTGACATACTAACGACCAATGCCAAGCTTTATAAGATCGAACTTGGCAGGCCTTTGCCAATCAGTTCAGCGGCAAGATTGCTTGCGAACCTTCTTTTCTCAGCTAGATACGTGCCTTTGCTGGCTCAGGTTCTCGTCGGCGGCTTAGACGATACAGGTCCTCACATATTTTCAATAGACCCGTTTGGCAGTCTGACGGAGGAGAAATACGTGTCCACAGGTTCGGGTTCACCTCTAGCGTACGGCATTCTAGAGGAGAAGTACAAGGACGGTGTTCCTGTTAGAGAGATGCTACCAGTGATAGTCAAAGCGGTCGACGCTGCGATGAAGCGCGACTCCGCAAGTGGAGACAGTTTCAACGTTGCGGTCATAGATGCCAAGGGCTACAGAGACCTGACCGACAAGGAGAAAAAGCAACTTTTGGCAGATTGAGGAAGTTAAAAGAGTGCCTTCAAATTCTGACAAGGAAAAGGTCGAAATTAGTCAATACATTCTGCAGCATGTCCCGAAAGAAGCTGAAGTAACCAGGATAGAGTATGAAGCTTCAACACTGGCGGTGTACACTAAGAGACCCGAAGTCTTGGTCGACCAGAGTAGCGTCATAGCCAACATAGTCAACGTCATAAGAAAACGAATCGTTATTCGCTCTGACCCTTCGGTGAGGCTTCACGAAGTTGAGGCCGAGAAGATTGCCAGGGACATAATTCCCGCTGAGGCAGAAGTGACAGACATAAATTTCGACCCAAGTCTGGGCGAAATAATAATAGACGCAAAAAAGCCTGGGGTTGTGATCGGAAAAAACGGAACAGTCCTGCAAGAGATAATCAGACAGACAAAGTGGCGCCCACACGTCTTAAGAAGCCCCCCATTACGGTCAAAGATAGTAACTCACATGCGGCATTATCTTCATTCTGAGAGCAAAGAAAGAGAACGAATACTTCGCACAATAGGGGAAAGGATCTTCAGACCTAAAGCCTTCGAAGTTGGGGACGTTAGGATCACGGCGCTCGGAGGAGTTCAAGAAGTCGGAAGATCTGCCTTTCTCGTTCAAACCCGAGAAAGCAACGTACTGCTGGACTGTGGTGTGAACCCAGGTTCCTCGAGGCCCTTTGAGGCCTTTCCTAGGCTGGACAACCCAGCGTTTGAGCTTGAATCTTTGGACGCTGTCATCATAAGTCATGCTCATCTTGACCATTGTGGTCTTGTACCTTTTCTTTACAAGTATGGATACGACGGGCCAGTCTACTGCTCCGCTCCGACTTCAAACATGATGACACTGCTTCAGCTTGACTATTTGGATGTTGCCGGCAAGCAGGGCACAACTCCGTTTTATGATCAGAAAGATGTTCGTGAATGTGTTTTGCACACGATCCCCTCACGGTATGGGGTCGTCACTGACATAGCTCCTGACGTGCGTTTAACTCTCCACAACGCTGGGCACATTCTAGGGTCTTCAATGGTTCACCTTCACATCGGTGAGGGTCTCCACAACGTTGTTTACACTGGTGATTACAAGTATTCAAGGACGATGCTTCTGGAAGCAGCGACGACAGAGTTTCCAAGGGTTGAGACAGTCATAACTGAAAGCACGTATGGAGGGGCGGATGACGTCATGCCCTCGCGTGTGGAAGCTGAGGAACGGTTGACAGCAGTTGTGAATGAAACGTTGGAACGTAAAGGCAAGGTTCTGATTCCAGTCCCAGCGGTTGGCAGGGCTCAGGAGATAATGCTCGTGCTGGACGGTTACATGAGGCGCGGAATGATGAAGGAGGCTCCTGTCTTCATCGAGGGAATGATTTCAGAGGCCACGGCAATTCACACTGCATATCCTGAGTACTTAGGCCGAGAAGTCCGCAACAGCATACTCCATGATGGAGTGAATCCTTTTCAGTCAGACTACTTCACAATTGTTGAGCATCCAAGCGTGCGTCAAGAAATAGTTGAGGGCGAACCGTGCATTATCATGGCGACTTCAGGAATGCTTGAAGGTGGCCCAGTGATAGAGTACTTCAAAAGCTTGGCGGAGAACGAGAACAACGAGATTATTTTTGTTAGTTATCAAATCGAAGGCACCATGGGAAGAAGAGTCCAGAAAGGTCTGAACGAGGTTACACTCATGACTTCAGAAGGCAAAATGGATGTCGTTAAGGTTAGACTGCGAGTGGAGTCGATAGAGGGCTTCTCTGGGCATTCGGATAGACGACAGATATTCAACTACATAACTCACCTAAGGCCTAAGCCTGAAACAGTCATCGTGTGCCATGGTGAAAGAGCAAAGTGTCTCAGCATGGCCAACTTCATAGAAAGAAGATGTGAAGTTCGCTCCTTCGCACCAGCTTTGATGGAGACCTTTAGGCTGCTGTAGGAATCGGCTCATTCGAAACCGGAACTTTCTCTCGCCAAATCTTCACATTCGGAGGGCATACAACCACTCTCTCCTCACCCAACCTTGCGATATCTCCTCCGACGGATTCAGCGAATTCGCACAGCTCGTTCACGGCACGCTTAACGTCGTCAACGCTCTTATTCGCAAGGGGCGCTATCCTTAGAATCAGGATGTTTCCAGATTTGACTTCTGCCTTTACAGAGTCCAGATCAGACAAGTCCCGAAGAGGCATTGCTTTCAAATAGGTCTTGCCAGAGTCACCTTTAATCTTAACCTCCTTCTTTGATTTGCGGAGTATACCCAATCCTGGCAAACTTGTCCTCTCTTACACGCTTATTTGCCTTTCAAGAGTTTAAGTTTTTCTTAATTTCACATCTGGATTCATGGTATGGATTGCATGACTGAAAGGTTTTATGAATTCAACCTTCAGATCGAATCTTCGCTCGGCTAGGGAGTATTTCTTTAAGGAGATTCCACGTTTTGTCTCCGACGTAGTACACGTTCCTGACAACAGTGCCCTGTGTGACACTCTTTACCTTTTCAGCATCGTAAAGGATTTCCCCTATGGCGATGGGTCTGCTATGCTTTTCATCAACCACAATGACAATGTCATTCTCGTCAAATTGACCCTCAAAGCGTCTGATTCCCGGTGCCATAACGTTCGCGCCATTGCATACATAGGGAACGGCCCCCATGTCCACGACAACTTTGGGAGCCGTTTGGAGATATTCATCGAACCTTAGCGTTGGATATACGTTTTCGTCAGCTTTGACCAGTAGCGGCTTTGCGTTGATGAGAAAGATTTCAGCTGATTCTGTTTCAAAGACCTCAACGTTAACCTTGTCTTTGAAGAGTAGCTCCAGGTCAGTCTTGAGCTTTTCCGAAGCCTTTGCAAGAAGGGCTTTAGATTCTTTCGTCTTTAAGAAATACCGCCTGTTTTTTTCGGGCATTCTGCCCATCTCTTAGATAGGTTTAAATGTGTAGGCTTAAGTATAAAAAGCATAACAATTTGGGTCCGAGGGTCAAAAATGAGCGAAATGACCACTGAAATCCTTGAGCAAAACCTTGGGAAAATCGTGCTTGTAAGGTTGAAAGGTGGAAAAAGCCTACGTGGAAGACTCAAAGGATTTGACCAGCATCTGAACTTGGTTCTAGAGGAAACAGAAGACACTACCTCTTCAGAAAACGTGAGGAAACTTGGGGTCATAATCGTCCGAGGAGACAACGTCGTTCTGATCTCTCCACCTCCTAGGTGACATCCTTGGGAAAGGGGACACCCTCATTTGGCAAGCGCCAAGGAAAAACGGTTCACATAAAATGCAGACGGTGTGGAAGAAGGTCATACAACGTGACTAAGAAACGATGCGCCGCCTGCGGCTATGGAATGACAGCGGTCATCAAAACGTATTCATGGCGGACTAAAAACCTGCATAGAGAAAGGACTCGCTAAGAATTGTCTCGTTCTACTGCGATGATTGATAGTACCCCTTATCGACCTTGACAAAGATCAACGGGCCCTTACTCTGTGTCAGTTCCCTTGCCTTTGTCAAAGCGTTGTTAACAACGTTCACCACTTGCTCTTTGTCGTTCGTGTATGTTTTCTTTTCACTGCCCAACTCCATCTTCAAGAGGTTTTCTGCAAGGATTGAGGTGCCACATATCTCCCCGTTCTTGATCAACGTGGAGATCACGATGTCTTCCATTTCCTGGTGACAAGAGAGCCCTTGCCATATCGGTTCGGCGTTGTTGAGGATTCTTGTGACGTTGTTCCATCTCTTTGAGTTGTCATTGCCGATGAGAAGTTTGACTCGTTCTTTCCACTTCTTGAACCAAATCCCCGTCCAAACACCCAAGAATTCTTCCAGCTCCTTCGAGTTCTCCTCGAAGGTCCTCTCCAGCTCTTCTACAACGTAACATTGACTTGCTTCTTTTCCAATGAGATCCCAATGGACTTTGAGGTAGTTCGTCAGGTCTTGGCACGCTATTTGGAGTACCTTGCGATCCGCAACTAACACGTCGATGAGGGGGTTCTTCTCTAACAGTTTTTCTGACAACAATGTTTCGATGAAGTTCACAGGTACTCCTTCTCGAAGCCTTCTCCACATCTAAAACTAGACCTTTGGGCTTTTAATAAGCTTTATTCGTGATCGCTTCTATAACACTGTTCACTAATTTTCAGCTATATTTCCTCTCTAGAAATATTCTAAAGGTTCATTTTGGCACTATTCCAGGAAATCTGGCAATTTTCTGACACTTGCCAGGATCAGGTCTGGTTTTTGTTTCTTCAGCTCCTCGCGAGAGAAAATTCCAGACAAGACTGCGACTGTCTTGGCTCCGGCACGCCTTCCGGCCTCTATGTCGACGATCGAGTCTCCAACGACTGCACATTCACTTGTTCTTACGCCCAGTCTTCTTGAACATTCTACAAGGGCGTCGGGAGAAGGTTTTGGACTGAACTTATCGCATGCAGTTACCACAGCTTGGAAATATCCTTCTAAGCCAAGTTCTTTCAGCTGTCCAATAACGACTTTGTTAGGGACTTTACGTCTTGTTGTTAATGCAAGTTTCGCCTTTTCTGAAAGCTTCTTGAGGCTGTTCGCAATGTCAGGTAATGGTTTCGCCATCACGGCAACTGCCTGGTAATACGCCTTTAGGTATATTCGCCGGAATTCCTTCACGTCTACCCGTGGCAACAAGTCATCGAGTGGAATGCCCTGTTCAAACCTCTTGGGGATTTCTATGACCGTTTTGATGCTGACTGTTTGCTGTCCCACTGCTGAGAAAGCTATTCTTGCCGCCTCTAAGTAAGCTTGCCTTGAATCTACCAGCGTGCCGTCTAAATCTAGAATTATCCCTTTAACGTGAAGCTTTATGTTTTTCATGGTCTACCTGATTTGGGCTGGCTCTGTTACCTTTTTTGCTTCGATAAGTTTTTATTTGCGGTTAATTGTCTAAGGTAGATACCCAATAAATCTGTTTGGTAGCAGAGTTTTAGGGTTGATGGGCAATGGTTAGGAAAGCGCGTATACGCTTGACAAGTACGGACTACGGGAAACTAGAAGAGGTATGTGAGGAGCTGAAAGTCATCGCCGAGAAAACAGGAGTTAAGATCAACGGACCCGTTCCTTTGCCCACTAAGCGACTGAAAGTTCCTGTTCTGAAGTCACCCTGCGGTGAGGGGACCTCTACTTGGGACAAGTGGGAAATGAGAATTCACAAGCGGCTTATTGACATAGATGCAGAAGAACGGGTCATGCGTCGAATCATGCGCATACGTGTTCCCGAAGAAGTTCATGTGACTATAGAACTTCTTTAGTACGGGAACAAGCGTGACATTTTTCTTATACACGTTTGATCATGGCTGAGAAATGAGAGCGCCTGTTTGTTCGCTCTTGTTCTCTGCGGGGTTTGTGGACCCGTGAACCAAAAGGAATAATTATGAATAGTCTTTCAATAGCGTGGAGACCGCTGTGGATTATCGTGTTCGACAGAGGGCGATACTGTTCCTCGAAGCTATGTGGGGTTGAGGCAGAAGGAAGATGAGTGATGTTAGATGAATGCAAGAGCCATCCTTGCCTTGGGCTTGTCCGCATTGTTTTTTTGCGCTTTCGTTGCTGGATTTAGCTACGGGGATGTGAAGTCTTCAGTCGCGAATCCTGTTCATAACATCAACACTGGCTTGAACTACACGTCTATTCAGGGAGCGATAGATGCTCCTGAAACTGTGAACGGGCACACGATTCTGGTTGATTCGGGAACATACAACACACCTCTGGTTGTTGACAAGTCTTTGAGGATAATCGGAAGTGGAAGAAACACTACTGTCATCAACGGAGTAGGAGGATTTGTTGTCCACGTGGTCGCCAGAGATGTTCTTATTGAAGGGTTTTCGATGAAGGGTGGTTCAGGCGTGTTGGCACTTGGCGTGTACTTTGATCATTCGGACAACTCTGTCCTCCGGGACAACAATGTTTCGGGCGTCAACGCCGGCGCGGATTTTTATGGAGTCTATGCTGCTTACTCTAATAATCTGACCATCGACCAGAACATCATCGGACCCGATTCTTCTTCGGGCATTCTGATCACAAACTCGCTGGATTTCAGGGTTTCAGACAATTATGTGCATGATAATATTGGCTATGGAATCAACGCCAACGCTTCCAGCAACGGACTGATCATGGGAAACGATGTCATCGGAAACTCGTATGATGGAATCGGGTTGTCAAGGGGTTGCCAGAACATCACTATAACAGGGAACACTATAGAAGGCCCCAGCGAGTTCGGTCTCCATGTTATTGATCGTGACTGTGTGGACAACGTTATCTATGACAACAATTTCATCAGCAATAGTAAGCAGGCATCAGTCGTTTCAACGAATCGCTGGGATAACGGAGTTGAAGGTAACTTCTGGAGTGATTATGCTGGTGTTGACCAGGATCATGATGGAATAGGTGACTCGTCATATGGTTTGAACGAGAACAACACGGACAATTATCCTTTGATGGGCAATTTTTCTGTTTTTGAGACATCGTTGGGTTTCAACGTTGACGTTATCTCCAACTCGTCAATAGCCACGTTTTCCTATTTCCTGTGGAACGGCACGATTACGATGCATGTTAAAAGCAACCCACTGAATCAGGCCTTCGGCTTCTGCAGGGTTCGCCTTTCTCACGGCTTGATGACTGAACCGTACAATGTTACGGTGGACGGAGCTACCCCGTTGTCTTGGAACTCCACGCTCTACGACGACGGGGGCAGCAGGTGGATCTACTTCCTGTACGGAAGCTCGAACCATGAAGTGCTGATTCGCGGTCGGTCGCCTCCTCCAACCGTTTCCATAATTTCGCCAGAAAACAAGACTTACACGGTGAGCGATGTCCCGTTGACGTTCACTGTTAACGAAGAAACTTCTTGGCTGGCCTATAGCTTGGACGGTCAGAGCAACATGACTATCAGTGGGAACACCACGTTGCCCGGTGTCTCCAACGGGACGCACACGCTTGTGCTCTATGCGCGGAACAGTTTTGGAGACGTGAGCACTTCGGGAATCGTGTACTTCAGCGTGAGTGCTGGGGGTTTAGGTCTTTTTCCGTTTTTGCTTGCGACAGCGGTGGCGATTGTAGTGATTTTGGTTGTGGCATTTGTCTATTTGAGGAAGCTGAGGAGAAGGCGCGGGAAAAACGGGTAGACACTTGTTCGAGTCTACTGTTTAAGGGTGTCTGTTTGCAGGGCAGGACGAGAAGGCAAGCTTTGGCAGAGGGGGTGACTGCCGGCGTTTTCTTCGGAACGGCGGCTGTCTTCATTAGGTTTGTGCAGGTTCTGGGTTCTTTCTCCATTGTGTTCTGGCGTCTTGTAATAGCCTGCGTTGCGTTGGTGGGGGTGCTTGTGGTGTGTGGCCGAGTGTTTCAGTTTAAGATTGTGAAGGAGAACTTGAAAGAGCTCTTGGGTCTCGGTCTTTTCTTGGGTCTTCACTTCGTTTTTTTCACTTTTTCCGTTCGGGACACGACGATCCTGAACGCGACCGTTCTGGTGAGCACTGCGCCGGTTTTTTCGATGTTTGTTTCGAGCTATCTTTTCAGGGTTAAACCATCCCGCTTTGCGCTCGCGGGCTTAATGGTCTCTTTCATAGGTGTGTGCCTCATAGCTTTCGGTGAGACGATGGCTGCGAAGACGGTTGGTCAGAGTGTTTCTCCAACGTTGAAGGGCGACTTGGAGGGCGTGGCTGCCGCTGCGGTTGAGGCTTTCTACCTCAACATTGGTGGGAGGGTCAGGAAGGAGATGGGTCTGTTGTCGGCGGTGCTGCCTATCTACGCTTTTTCAGCGGTTATCGTGGCCGTGCTGAGCGTGCCCGCTGGAAACCTGATTTCACCGTTGCCGCTTGTTGCAGAAACCGCTCTTCCGCTGGTCGGGCTTGGATTGCTTCCGACGGCGATCGCTCACACGCTTTATTTTTCTTCTCTGTCGAACCTTAAATCGTATGAGACGGCTGCTCTTGCTTTATTGGAGCCCGTGGGTGCAACGCTTCTGGGTATAGCCGCTTTTCAGGAGGTGCCTGCTCCAGTTTTCGCATTCGGTGCTACCATGGTCCTGGCGGGCATATTCTTCGTTATCAGGAACAGCCGTCGTTAGCCGGCGTATGTTCCGGAAAGGTTGAGCCGAGACCTGGAGGACTGTTCATCCCTTACACATCCGTTACATCCCTGTGTTCGCGTTTTCACCTCGTCTATTTTACCCTCCCCCTCCCCCCTAGGGTGTTAGTACTGCACGTAGGTGCTGGTGAAGGCCCTACTGGATTTACATGGGCTTTGGGCCAAGTACGTATCTAGGGCTAGGCCGAGAGTCTGGGCAAGGATAGTGACTTTTCAATGTTTTCTATCATCGCCCCGTTTTCTGGTTTCTGTGTGTCCTGCTTAGAGTTAGCCTAAAGGCCCATCCCCTTCCTTGGGGTGTCAGTTTCCTGCTTCGTTACATGAGAAGAACGTGCGAAGAAAAGGGTGAGGTTTTCAGGGGATGAGGAGGAGCTACTCTTCCTCTTCAGTTGCCTTCCTACCCTTAACGATCAGCGTGTTTTCTTTGCCGCCTATCACTCTGAAATAGTTTTTCAGCTCGTTTTTGTGTAGGAACTTTTTCAGTAGAACTCGCAGGTATGTTCTTGAGACGTTTGCTTCTTCGCCTTTGACGACAAGTTCGTTTGTTCCCGTTTCGATTTTAGCGTTGGTTTTTTCCTTCAGATATGTCGCCAGTTCTTTTATCAGGTCGCTTCCTTCGCTTTTGAGTTCATTTATGTTTATTCTTGCTTCTGACATGTGTTTTCACCTCATTTTCTGACTATTATCACTCTGACTTGGTCACATGCGTCCTCGCATGAGTCAGCGATCATCTCCAATGCTTCAAAAAGCTGGCTTACTAGCACGGCTACGCCGGCCCTCGGCAAGTCTTCTTTTCCAAGGAGGATTCGGGCTTTCTCGTGTATGTCGTCGACTTTTTCCTCTTCCCTTTCCACAGCGTCCGCAGCTTGAAGAGCTTCCTCTGTCTTCTTCATCATCCTGTTCACGCATGTCTGAAGAGAAACAGCACACTGTTCAACGCTCATAACCATCTCTATCAACTCATCCTTAATTGACGCTGGAACATGCTCCATCGGTATCGCACCGAGGATGCGCGTTGATTCTCTGCTCCAGTCGGCGACCATGTCCACTCTTTTCACGAGGTCCATCAAGTCCTCTCGATCAGTGGGTGAGAGCTCCCCCGTTGATATTTCGGACATAACCCTTCTGCGCAGCGCGTCCGCTTCTTTTTCACTACTCGCTACTCTGTCGATGCATCTCTTCATCTCCTTCAAATCGGCCTTGACGGCCGCTCTTATCGCCTTCTCCAAGTCTTCCACTATGCCCGTTGTCAGGGCTAGATGACGTTGAACTGAGGACAGAGCCTTTGTTTCCTGTCGCTTCGCGAACCACTTTATCAGTTCACTCAACAGCCAATTCCTCCTTGAGTCCCGTTTCTGGATACTGGAACATGTGAGCCTTCTCGGGGGGGAAGCTGACGGTTACCTCTTCATCAACCTTTAACCATTGTCCCATCACTGAAGGCTTGACTATGACGATGTGGTCCTCGTTCTCAAGCATGATGTCGTACCGTATGTTTGTTCCCTCAAAAGTCACTCTCTCAACAGTGCCCATCATCGAGTTTGTGTCCTTTCTTCTTCCTTCTTCGAGGCTGAAGGCCTCAGGTCTTATCGCCAGAACTACTCTCTCACCCTTTTTCACTTCGTTGCTGACGGCTTGAACCCTTATACCGCCACGAAGCTCTATTAACGTTTCTTTGTTTTCAGACTCAGCCACGTATCCTTCTAGGAAGTCTGATTCTCCTATGAAGTTGGCCACGAACAGGTTTTCCGGTGACATGTAGAGCTCACTCGGGGTTCCCACCTGTTTGATGCTTCCCCTCTTCATAACTGCAATTCTGTCGGAGATCGCCATGGCCTCAGACTGGTCGTGCGTCACGTGAATAGCCGTCAACCCCAAATCCTTGGTCATCTTTCTGATCTCGTACCTGAGGTCGTTCCTCACCTTTGCATCCAACTGCCCGAGCGGCTCATCCAGAAGCAGCAGCTTGGCGCCTGCCGCCAGCGCCCTCGCAACGGCCACTCTCTGCATCATTCCTCCGCTCAGCTCGCTTGGGAAAGCGTCCAGCCTTTCATGCAGCCTGACCATTTCAAGCACTTCATGCCCAATCGTATCTGCTTTCTTCATGTCGAAGCCCTTCACCTTTGGGCCGTAGGTCACGTTGTTCCAAGCGTTCATATGGGGGAACAGAGCGAATGTTTGAAAGACGAAACCTATGTCTCTGTCTTCCGGTGGGACATCGTTGACGAGTCTGTCCCCGATGAATATTTTTCCTCTGTCAGGCTTAATCAGTCCTGCAATAAGCCGCAGAAGCGTTGTTTTTCCACATCCGCTTGGTCCGAGCAGAGCAAAGTATTCTTTTTCATGAACGTGAAGGCTTACGTCGTCCACCGCCAAGAGTTTCCCAAATCTCTTAGTAACGTTTTCTATGCGGACATCCGGCATCTGTCAGGTAACCTCCCATTTGGATGTACGATTGCCTGAATGAACGTGATAGGCTAAGGTTTGTTTATTAAGCATTCTAGTATCTTCCCTTCTCTTTCACGACAAGCCTCAACGCTAAAAGAATGATGAATGAGAAAAGTATTAGAAAACCGCTTCCTAACCCTATCTGCAACGGTGTGGGGTGCAGCGCCAAGGCTGGAGGCCTTATCCAGTTCACGAGCACCACCGGCACAGTTTTGAGAGTAGTCGCCACTGCCAAAGTCGCACCGGTTTCGCTTACGCTCCTCGTGAAGACGAGTATCGCACCTGAAAGTATAGAGTACTTAGTCAAGGGCAGAACGATGGTCCTGAAGACTCCTAAGGGTTTGGCTCCGAGAGTTCTTGAAGCCTCTTCCATGTCCATGCTTATCCTTTCAACAGCAGCGGACATTGATCTCACGAAGTATGGGTACGTGATCGCAAGGTGAGCAAAGATCAGCAGCAGAAGCTCGGGTATGGACGTGAAAATCTGTGTCCAAAAAATCCCCAGCGAAAAGCCCAGTGCTATTGAGGGCACTACAAGGGGAATGTTGACGAGAACGTCCAAAATCGCTGATTGGAACTTGCCGACTTTTCTCCTCGCGATTGCAATAGCCATGGGCAACCCTATGATCACGTTAAGCACAGTGACTGTTGCGGCGAGGCCGTAGGAAAGAAGCAACCCCTGCCAATAGTCTCCCCAGATGCCTGCCCCTTGTACGGACTCACTCAGCGTGTTAGTGAACGCGGCTTGGAACGCTGGAAGCGCAACGAAAAGAGACGGGACCAAGACAATGACCAAAAAGACGGCGAGTGTAACGCCGTTCCTTGAGGATTCTGCCTTTGAATAGCTGAGTTTTCTTTCAAAAGACGGCCAAATTCGTTTAACAGGCAGCTTCAACCTTGGACCCACCGCACGAATTGTTATGAAGATTGCTACGGAGACTGCGATGAGAACAAAACTTGCAAAAACCGTGGCCCCGTAGTATGTAGGATCTTTGGGTCCGAACGTGTTTTTTATGTTCTGCAGGAAGATTGAACCGTTCTCGAAAGCTCCTGCGACAATGAAAGTTGCGCCTGTTTCTGAGACTGACCTTGAAAAAGCAAGTATGAAGGCGGCTATTAATGACGGCTTTATTATCGGAAACGTAACGGTTCTTGACGCAGTAAACGGTGGAGCACCCAATGTTCTGGATGCATTCTCAAACTCTCGCTTGTAGTCAAGCAATGCTCCGACCACGACTCTGACAACAACAGGAAAGGAAAAAGCGAAATGAAGAAGAATTATGAGAAGCCACCCCTGCGAAATCAGCGGTCCGGTGAAAAGTGCCGATATTCCTGCAGGTCCGTTCCAGAAAAGCAGAAGTGAATAACCAAGCACCGCAGTTGGAACAATAAACGGGATGTCGGACAACGTGTCAAGAACGTTTGACCCTCTTGATCTTTTCCGGGCTATGAGCCATGCCATAGGAATTCCCGCTATGAGATCGATTGACGCAACGAACAAGGCTATCGTGAAGCTGTTTGCAATCGCGTTCAAGGCACGATTCATGAGAGGCGCATCGTTGAGAACCACTCCGATTGCGCCCCATTTGAGGGCTATTCCAAGTATAGGAGGAAGCAGAACCAACGCAAAAAACAGGATTACCGCAATCAAGTAAACTGCGAACTTTACTGTCCTTCTCGATGATGCTGCATCTAGAAATTCAATGATTCTCTTTCTCGACAAATTTCCCCCCTTTCCCTGTTGCGACTCACATCGGTGCATCGTAATTTTCCTTTTTTTCACTTGTGGTTTCTGTTCATAAGTTTTCCCTATAAGAAAGTGTCAGTTCGCCCGTCGAGTCACATCACAGCATACGCTCTGTTGACTCTCAGACTCATCATCCAAAACCAAATGACGCATGAAAAGACTTAAGGCTTTTGTGCTGTGAGAACGTTTGCAAGCGCCGAAAGGAGAGTTAAAATCATGGACGTGTTTGAAGCCATCAAAGGAAGGAGAAGCATAAGGGCCTTCAAGAGACGCGACGTTTCAGATGAAAACGTCGAGAAGCTCATTGACGCCGCAATGTGGGCCCCCTCTGCTGGAAACATTCAACCATGTGAGTTCATAATCATCAGAAAGCCAGACGTCAAAAGAAGACTTGCAGAAGCAGCTTGGGAACAGTCTTTCATCGAGGAAGCCGCCGTTGCAATAGTCGTGTGCGCAAACGAGAATCGCTCTTCGCAACGCTACGGTGACCGGGGCAAATCGCTGTACTGCATACAAGACACGGCTGCGGCCATCCAGAACATTCACTTGGCCGCCTACTCTCTCGGTCTAGGCACATGCTGGATTGGTGCGTTCAAGGAACATGATGTGAGACAGATACTGAACGTTCCGCAAGGAATAAGGCCCGTTGCCATAGTCCCCGTTGGCTATGCCGCCAAGTCCGCTTCACCCAGAAGCAAGCGGCCCATGGACCAGATCGTTCACCACGAAACCTTCTAGAGAAAAGAGACCTTAAATTGCAAGCGTACAGAAAAACATGCTGAACATTTACCACTGAACTGTTTGGGTGAGGTCTTAATATCTTTCCAATTGAACCTTAACGTGGGGCTTCACGATTGAAGTACAGTATGATTGCTGCGGCTTATGAACAGATTGAGGGGACGACGAAACGGTTGGAGATGACAGATCTGCTTGTTGACCTTCTCAAAAACACTCCGAGAGAGGTCATAGACAAGGTTGCATACCTCACCCAGGGCAGGATATACCCTGATTTTGTGGGAACAGAGATCGGAGTGGCTGAAAAGCTCGCAGTGAAGGCTCTGGCGAGAGCTACTGGGAGCAGGGAAAGCCAGATTGAAGAGGACATAAAGAAGAGTGGAGATGTCGGTGAAACAGGCCGAAAGTTCATAACCAACAAGATGCAAGTGACCTTTTTTCAACAAGCATTGACGGTTCAAAAAGTCTACGAAACTCTTGACAAGATGGCTAAAGCATCTGGGACGGGTGCCGTTGACACCAAGATGGCACTGCTGGCCGGCTTGTTGGCTGCGGCGTCTCCAAGTGAGGCCAAGTACATCTTGAGGACAGTAACTGGGAACCTGCGCCTAGGCATAGCCGACATGACGGTTCTCGATGCTTTGGCCATCGCCTACGGAGGTGGCAAGGAGGCCCGAGAACATGTTGAACGTGCCTATAACATCTGCTCTGACCTTGGTAGAGTCGCTAAGACCCTCGTCGAAAAGGGACTTGACGGTATCAAGAGTTTTCAGGTTTCAATCGGCGAGCCTATACGGCCGATGCTGGCTGAACGGCTTTCGTCCTCTGAGGAGATACTTGAGAAGCTCGGAGGAAAATGCGTAGCCGAGTACAAGTATGACGGTGAGCGCCTCCAGGCTCATAAACAGGGGGACGATGTGGCCCTTTTTTCTCGTCGTCTTGAGAACATTTCAAGTCAGTATCCAGACGCTGTTAGGCTGTTTAAGCAGTATGTTAAGGCCAAGGCGGCTATTCTTGAGTGTGAGTGTGTTGCGGTTGACCCTGATACTGGTGAGATGAGGCCTTTTCAGGAGCTCATGCATCGCAGACGCAAGTACGAGATTGACAAGGCCATTGAGGAGTATCCTGTTTCGCTTTTCATGTTTGAAGCGCTCTACGTTGATGGAAGAGACTTGACGCTGGAACCGTACCCTTTGAGAAGGAAGGTTCTTGAAAAAACTATAAGGGAAAGTGACCGTGTGAAGCTCGCTGATGGCACAGTTATCGATAATGTGGGTGACCTTGAAAAGTTCTTTTTGGAGGCTATTGAGAACGGTTGTGAGGGTTTGGTGTGCAAGTCGATCGCTAGGAATTCCGTGTACCAAGCCGGAGCTAGGGGTTGGCTGTGGATAAAGTACAAGCGTGACTACAAGAGTGAAATGACTGACACTGTTGACTTGGTTGTTGTTGGTGCCTTTCATGGTAGGGGAAAAAGGGCTGGAAAGTACGGTGCCCTCCTTTTGGCAACGTACGATGCTGAAGATGACACTTTCGAGACCGTTACGAAGTGTGGGACAGGTTTCACAGACGAGGATTTGGCGAAGCTTCCTAGTATGTTGCAGAAGCATGTTGTTCAGCACAGGCATCCTAGGGTTGATTCGTTGCTTGAAGCGGACGTGTGGTTTGAACCTGTTATCGTTGTCGAAGTCTTGGGTGCAGAGATCACCCTGAGCCCGATTCACACGTGCGCTTTGGATTCTGTGCGCAAGGGCGGCGGGCTTGCCATTCGTTTTCCAAGGTTTACAGGAAATTACAGGGTTGACAAGGCACCGGAAGATGCAACAACATCTGCTGAGGTGTTAGAAATGTACCACAATCAACTCAAGAAAATAACTGAAGTCTGATTGAGACATCTGCAAGTCTTTCCCATATTCAGCTTCGTCTTCTTCTGACGTTGTTCCTATTTTTCCATGTGGGTTTCGTTCCTTTACGATTCCGACTGGAACTACAATCGCAAAGTCCACATGGCTAATCATGGCACCAGTTGTGCATTGAAAGGCTGAAAAACAGGCTTCTTACATCTGGAACCTCATGCTCAGGATTTTCTCCATCATTCCTGCTTCCCTAAAGTACGCTTCCAAGTAATCTCTGACTTCTTGGTGGCCTACACTCTTTCCAACAATTACCCCAGCGAGCTCATGTCGGGGTTTCGTTCTAAACTTCGGCTCAATCAACTCTTTGCTAACATTATACTTCGTGATGACCTTGATCTTGAAACGTTCCAATCCGTGCTCAGGGCAAGTCATTTCGACCCATACAGCGGGCGGCAACTTCCTCTCCCCAATATATATCAACATGTGTCTTCTACTTAAAATCTTGTTGGTCGCATCCTGGGAGTTTATCATTCTAAACGTTCAGAGAACACGCGCATTGACAACCACGGCCTCTTCAGATTCTATCTCGGAAATGGGTTCAAGTCTGGCGGTCTGCTCTCTTACATCATCTACAAACGATTGCATGATAGGCACAAAGAAAATGTAGCATAGGAGCGAAACCAAGGTTGTGTATTCGATTGCCGTTGGCTCCAGCGGCGTAAAAGTCTCTAACAGCGTGACCGTCGTTGCAAACGCTATTGGACATAGAAGAGTCTTTGTTTCTCTGAAGAAGAAGCAGAGAAAAACGCTGCCAGCAAGAAAAGGCAGCGAACGGCGAATAAGCTCTCCTGAATCAACAGTGAAGTATAAGGTGATGGGAAGCATGTACAGCGTGAACATTATGGAAACCACGGTTAAAGCTACGGAAAAGCCGTAGGCGTTCTCAAGATCCGTCTGGATATAGCCTCGGAAAACCGTCTCTGCTGCGATAACGGCAAGCAGAATATTGCCGCTTGTGAACAGGAGGTCCCAGGAAATCGGTGCACCGGGGAGGGCTTCGAACCCTGATATGCCTCCGGGCACGAAGATAACTATAAGGGCGTATAGAACCGCCAGAAAAAGTGATATGGCCAACAACCTGTTTGTTCTCTTAGGTGTTAGGAAACCGTGTTCTCGGAAGCCCGAGCCCTCAGCTCTGATGAGTAGAACGGTAATCAAGGCGATCCCAAGGGACGTTAACGAACTGATCCCGCTCTCGTTTGTGCTGGTGTTGAAGAAGTCTGCAGCTTGGCGAAGCCCGAAAGCGACGGCAAAAACAATGAAGCATCTGTTCACGTGGGCTTTTCGCAACATCGGTTTCACTCAGGAGATGAATATCCGGACTGCAAGATAAAATCCTGTCGCAAGTCATCGATTCCAAGAACACAAGTCTTGGTACGTTGGTTATGCGGTCAACTGCACGTCGTCGGTGCTCTTTCCTATTCTTCGAGTCCTTCCACGTAGTCATAGGAGAAAAGCAGAACACAGGCTATCAGATAAGCTACGAGGTACCCGGTCGCAAAGATGTGTTGCAGGGTAATATGGAGCGTGACGGCGATCGTGAACGAGGCCGTGTCTTCGAGAACCACCGTGCCGTTGCGGTACCAGTAGAGTTCAATTCGAAGGTCATGAGCGACAGGTTGAATGATGTTCCAGCCAATGATTCTGTAGCTGTGCGAAACCGTACTGCCCTTGCTACAATTCCAGGTCCTGTACTGCGTAGAGTTGTATTCATCCAGCCACGGTTCATTGTCGGCGTAGAATCTGAAAAAGAATCGAGCTTCACCCTGATCGTTTTCTGAACAATTTGCGTTGTAGACGGTGAAGGTCCATGTGTCCGCAGTTTCTGCCTGGATTCTCGCACTGTATGTTACTTGTTTGAACTTGGCCTCCTGTTCTCCAGTTTCAGATTTGACTGGGAATGCAATGCTTAGAACAATGATGGCGCTCAAGAAAGCGGTCAAAGTCAGGAAACTGAGGTTCCTCTTGTTCAAATGATCCCACCAGCTCAGTTCTGTTGTTGCTGGTGATCTGGCATTTCATCTGGTTATGCAGTGAATTCGCGATTATTTAAGTTCGTTGGTCTGGCGCGATGCGCAGTCTGCAACTTGGCAAGGTCAGATGCTTGATCTGGTGTTCCATATCGCGACTTAATCGCACTCTGTTTAAGCGTCCAGTTCGTCTGGAGGCCTTTGACCATGCAAAACAAGAAGAGCTTGCTATCGTTGGTTACTTCTTGAATAATCAGCAAAGTTAATGAGTTCGTTTTCCTTATTTCAACATTGAAGCGCGCGCGTGAACAAATTTCATGGTTGTAGAGGAGAGTCCTGGTTGCCGAGTAAGTTGTCATATCTTGGGCTGACAGTGCTGTTAATCGGTCTAGTGTGCCTGGCTGTCGGCGAAGTTTACCTTGCAAACGTGAAGACGGTTCCAGTTGGTCAAGAGTACTCGGTATGGTCATCTGCCTGCAACCTGACGAGTGGAATGGCGTACGGGGTCGACATCGAGTCAGGTCTGGACTGGGGTGTGCCCTTTTCAAACGGGGCGTTTACAAAGGAGCAGCCAGTGAACGTCACGATAACTTCGCCACAGGGGGGCGTGACCCGTTTGCAAGCTTTCTTTTTGGGCGGGCCTGCGGCAGGTTTTTACAGGGAAGGCATACCGCCCACGATCGTCGGGGTTAATTACCTTAATGTTGATGATGCAGGTCTAACAGTGGACTATGTTTCATCGCAGATTCGTTTCACGGTTAGACAGAGTGGCCCGTATACCGTTAGTGTTCTTCAAGATGGACTGTGGAGCAATAAGCCACCTAGCTATATACTGTTCTTTAAAATTGTGGCTCCTAACAGCGAAACCTATTCTCTTCTAGCATCGGGCGGCGGCGTTGTGGGCACAGTTGGGGGAATCACCTTCATATTGAGCCTCTTCAGGAGCAGGAACACGAAGCGCAGAAGAACTCACAGGTAGGCGCAACTCGGCTCCTTTTGAGAGAGACGGCTGCTCAAGGTCTGAGGAGACATCTTTGCCGAGGTTTTTCAATTTTCAATCGATTCCGACAAAGTTATATGTTCGCGTTCGGCTAGAACTATTCGACCGTTATGGGCTTGAGAACCTACGTGTTGAGAAGGCTGATCCTCGCCATACCTGTGTTGTTCGGGGCGGTCGTGCTTATCTTCGCTGTGGTGCAGTTTCTCCCAGTATCGACACGAGTTTCGCTGTACATTAGAGACCCGAAGATGGCAAGAAATTGGCAGCAAGTAGCAAATGCGAGTGGCCTGTACGCACCTGTTTACGTGCAGTTCTACGAGTGGATGAAGTCGCTGCTCATTGACCACAATTTGGGTATAGATGCGAGTGCCACGCCCGTGTATGATGCCATAATACACAGGTTGCCTGCAACGATCGAGATTGTCATGTATGCATCGCCTATCATAGTTTTTATAGGATTGGCTTTAGGAGTGCGTGCGGGCGCAAACAAGGATAAGCCGATTGATCAAGCTTCAAGAATCTTGGCGATCTTGGGAACATCTTTGCCATCTTTCTGGTTTGGCATCGTGTTGCTGTCAATATTCTACGCTGGCCTAGGATGGTTTCCGCCGCAGAGATATGGACAAGAGGTTTTGTCGTACCTTCTTAAGCCGAACAGCCCGTGGCAGTGGCACACGGGTCTCGTGACTATCGATTCGTTGATAAACGGGCAGTGGTGGATATTCCTAGACGGAGTCAGGCATCTAGTTCTTCCCATCACTGTTCTAAGCTTGCTGAACTCAGCCGTAATGGTTAGAGTTACGCGTTCAAGCATGTTGGAGGCGCTTGGGAAAGACTACATAACGGCAGCGAAGGCAAAGGGTCTGAGCAAGAAAGAGGTCGTGTTCAAGCATGCAAGAAGAAACGCTTTGATTCCGGCAATAACGATTTCAGGGTTGATGATTGCAAGCTTGCTGACAGGAGTCGTCATCACGGAAACCGTTTTCAACATGGGCGGCATAGGACAGTACGCAGCTGCTTCCGCTGTCTTACTCGATGTACCGCCGGTGATTGGCTACGCACTCTTGAGCGCTGTTGTTTTTGTCATTTCAAACTTGATCGTTGACGTTCTGTACGCCTACATAGACCCTAGGATCAGGCTGGGATAGAAATGGTTGGAGAAAGGCCTTTAGGACTAACTTTTCTCGCAACGTTGGAAGCCATACTGAGCGTCATCGAAATAAACATTGGGATTCTGCTGTTCGTGGTCGGAAACCCGTTGCCAAAAGCTTTGCCAGGGCTCGATGTTGGACTGACGGGAACTGTTCTCGTTGGAACAGGAATTCTCGGATTGTTGCTTGCCTACTATCTCTGGTCAGGACAGGCGTTCGGGTGGCTAGCTGCAACCGGGCTGGTGGTCGCGGACGCAATCGTAAGAATTCTGTTGCCTGCCATGTTCGGTGCAGCTTGGATAGCTTATGCCATTTTTCTGGAGCTGGATCTAGCGATGTTGTACTACTTGACAAGGTCTTCTACAACAACATTCTTTGGAGGCGAGAGCGTCCGCGAGGTAATTGAAAAAGAGAGAATTGAAATGCAACCAAGAATCAAGGAAATAAAGTTCACGCTGAAGCTCGTGAGGAAGAGTTCACTGTCAATCATAGGCGCTGCGATCGTGTTTTTCTACGTTTTCATAGCGTTGCTTGCCCCCTTTCTTGCTCCACCGGGCGACTCTAGTCAGGGGGGAGACTCCATGATGATGCCGCACCGTGGAATGTCCCAGATTCCGGTTGCTCCAAACGCACAGCATCCATTTGGCACGATGCAAGGACAGTACGATATATACTACGGTTGCATCTGGGGTGCACGGTCGGCGTTACGCATAGGAATCTATGTGGCTGGCGGCTCATTAGTTATCGGTCTGGTGATAGGAATCCTCGCTGCCTACTACGGCGGGTGGATGGACGAGGTTCTGATGCGCCTTACAGACGTCGTTCTCGCGTTTCCAGGCCTGATACTTTCCATGGCCTTGATCGTGGTCCTCGTACCCAATGGAGTCGCGAAATTGGACGCGGTGATGCTTTCGCTGGTCATTGTGGGGTGGCCAGGGTACGCAAGACTGATACGCGGAGAAATATTGAGGATCAAGAACGAGGATTACGTGGAAGCGGCAAAATCGGTGGGTTGCTCAGATTTTCGGGTCATCGGCAGCCACGTCTTGCCAAATTCGATTTTTCCAGTCTTAATAGTGTTCACTCTGGACCTGGGAACTATCGTGTTGGCGGCGGCTGCACTGAGTTTCCTTGGGCTCGGAGCCACCCTCGGGTACGCAGACTGGGGACAGATCATTGCACTGTCTCAGAACTGGATTTATGCGAATCCAACTGCTCCGTTTGCCTACTGGTTCACGTTCATCATACCGGGCATATTCATATCGATGTTTGTGCTGGGATGGAACCTGCTCGGAGATGCTTTGAGAGACATTTTGGACCCAACGCTGAGGAGGAAATGAAATGAGTGATGACGCATTTCTTCGAATAAGAGACTTGGATCTGAGGTTCTACACTTACGAAGGAGTAGTTGAAGCACTGGACAGGGTCAGACTGCAAATAAAGGATGGCGAAACTCTCGGAGTGGTCGGCGAAACAGGCTGCGGCAAGTCTGTAACTGGTCTTTCAGAGTTGAACCTGATCCCGCCTCCTGGAAAAATAATAGGGGGCAAGGTACTCCTGCAGAAGAATGACCAGTGGATAAACCTGTTGCGTCAACGAGAGGCCTACCTGCAAACCGTTAGGGGAAAAGACATTTCAATGATTTTTCAGGATCCGAAGTCTGCGCTGAACCCTGTGTACACTGTCAGACAACAGATTTCTGAGGCCATTTTACATCACAGAAAGGAAGAGCTCTGCTTGAAACTGTTGGAAGACAGCAAGAATGCAACGGAAAGCTTGAAGCAGGGCAACCTGAGTGAACATGAAAAGGCAAAGCTGAGAAAGGCTGTACTGACCAAACGAGAAAGGCAAATGCTTAAAAGAATGATAGAAAACCCGCAAGGATTTATTCTGAGGATCGCTTCGAGAATTCCGGTTTTGAACCGTTTCAAACACAGATTCAGCAAAGAGGTCACAAAAGAGGTTGTAAGAATGCTGAAAGACATGCAAATACCGGACCCCGACAGAGTGGCAGAGATGTACCCTCATGAACTTAGCGGCGGCATGGCTCAGAGGGTCGTCGTAGCGATGGCTCTTTCTTGCAACCCGAAACTTCTGATAGCCGATGAACCAACCACCAACCTCGACGTCACAGTCCAGCTGCAGATTCTAACTCTTATAAAGGATCTTAAGAAAAAATACGGGATGACCATTCAGTACATCACACACGACATGGGCGTTGTGGCTGAGATGTGTGACCGCGTGGCAGTCATGTACGCAGGAAACGTTGTGGAGTTGGCCGAGGTCCTCGAAATATTCAAGAATCCATTGCATCCGTACACGAAAGCGCTTCTAGAGTGCATTCCAAGGCCGGGGACGCTATTCAAGTCAATTGAAGGTTTCGTGCCCAGCTTGATAAGTCCGCCGAAAGGTTGCAGGTTTAACGACAGATGCCCCTACGCAATGGAAAAGTGCATAAGGGAGAAGCCGGAGTTCGTGACCCCAAAGAAAGGCCATCAAGTCCTTTGTCATCTGTACGCAGGTGAGTCTCAATGAGCTTCATGCTTGAACTGGAGGATTTGAAGAAGCATTACGCGCTGACGGGAGGTATTCTGCGAAGAAAGGTCGGAGCGGTCAAAGCTGTCGACGGTGTTTCCCTGACAGTGGAGAAGGGTGAAACCTTCGGCCTGGTCGGAGAATCCGGGTGTGGCAAAACCACTCTTGCGAAGACGACTCTCAGACTCTTAAACCCCAATTCTGGAAACATATTCCTTGATGTTCCTGACGAGGTTAAGGAAAGAATAAGAACTCTGCAAAAGGAGAAAAGAGGTGGGTTCGAACTTCGCAGACTCAGAGCGCAATGGGATCTTGCTGTCTTCAAGGGGCGCAAGCTGAGAGATATGAGGCGGAAGATGCAGATGGTGTACCAAGATCCCACGCGGTCCCTGAATCCTAGGATGCTAGTCAAGGATGTTCTCCTCGAACCCCTGGCCGTTCAAAACATAGCTAAAGGCAATGCTGGTTTGAAAAAGGTCAGTGAGATGCTTCAGAGGGTGGGACTGAATGACAGGCACCTGTATCGGTATCCTCACGAGTTCAGCGGCGGCCAGAGGCAAAGGATCGCTATAGCCAGAGCCCTGATCACGACGCCTAGGCTGGTGTTTCTTGACGAGCCCACATCCTCGGTGGACGTGTCGGTTCGCGCTCAACTTTTAAACCTCTTTCAAGGATTGCGCAAGGATTTCGACTTAACCTACGTCTACATCAGTCACGACCTGAGCGTCGTTGAATGCATAGCTGACAGAGTTGCAGTTATGTACCTTGGAAAGATAGTTGAGCTTGCGCGAACGTCCGAGCTTTACGAGAGGCCGCTTCATCCCTACTCAATCGCGCTCTTCTCAGCCATTCCAGTGCCTGACCCAACGCTGAAACGGAAGCGTGTTATGCTCACCGGGGAGGTTCCAAGCCCGGTTAACCCCCCAAGCGGTTGCAGATTCCACCCCAGATGCGACAGCGCTATGCAAGTGTGTCAAACTCAGGAGCCAAAGCTGATTGACGTGGGAAACGAGCACATGGTTGCCTGCCACTTATTCAACAAATAGTCAGGTTCAGATTGATGGAAGAGTCCGCTTGCATCTGGACAGGTACACATTTCTCAGAAGGGTCATTCTGGTCCTGGCAGTTCTGTCAATTGTAGATGTAGTTGCTGGTGCCTTTTTCTGGGCGTTCCATCCGACAGGGTATTTATCGGGAAAATCTTTCCCCAGGATCATTTCTGATCTTACGTTTGTGGAGGGCGCCGCCATCTTCTTTGTCGGGGGACTCTTGGCCTTCTTCCGTTCCAACCTTTCTCCTCGCGCGATAGCTTTGTTGGTCGTAGGAGCTTCCACAATGGGGCTCTCCGTGCTTTTCGGAGTGCTCTCATGACTTCGCAACCCGTCTGATGAATGGGCCTGAGTTGAGTATGGATGGAGCCTCGCAGCGAATACTTCATTTTGTTAATAGTTCAGTTCAAGGGCGTTCGGCCACTGTAAAGAGGTATAGAACAATTTTCCGTAAACGCTAAATACGAGCTTGATTTATGTATTCTTGCTGAATAAAGGAGAATAGGAGATAAGAAGGGATAACATGAAAAACGTTAAATTGCTAACAATAGTTGCAACGTGTTTGCTAATGACAAGCATCTTCGCAGTTATTCCAGCGTTCTCAGTACAACCACCACTGATACCGGGCACTTACTATGTGGGAACCATAGGGCAGCCGAAAAATCTCGACCCAGCCCGCGCATACGACACCGCGAGCGGCGAGATAATACAGAACTGTTTACAAACACTGATATGGTACGGCAACAGGAACGTAATCAGTTTCAGCTCTGGCGTTGGCTACAACGTGAGCGCTTATGACCTCGCAGACCTCTCAGTGTATAAGCCAGTGATTGCAACGGAGGTTCCGACGATAGCGAACGGAAGAATTACCTACAACGGCACGGATTACTTCTGGGTGTTCACCATCAACAGCAGCGCCACATTCCCAGCGTGGACCGCAGGGAACGGCACCGCGATGCCCGCAGCCCCTGTCACAGTGGACGACGTCGTCTACTCGTTCCAGAGACAAATGGTCTACGACTCGTCAGCCGCGCCAACCTGGATGTGGTACCAGCCAGCTTTCAATCCTGCTTGGTACACTTGGGACGACGCTTTCGGATACACATCATTCGCCAACGGCACATTTTCGGTTCCAGCGGACGAAGTAACGGCAGCCAATCTGATAAAAGCTTGGGTCTTTCCTGGCCCCGGAATAGGCAACGTTACCTTTGAATGGCACTGCCCGTACGCGGAAACTGCCATGTACCAGATCTTCTCCCAGACTTGGGGATGCATAGTTCAGAAGGCCTGGGTGATCGATCACGGCGGCTGGGATGGTCTTTTCACACCCGGCTGGACCAACAACTACAGGCAGAAGCCGAGCAACGACTACTCCGAGCTAGACGTGTACAAAGACCCCGCCATCTACGGTGCAGCACATGGCTCACATTACCTCACTGGGACACACGACGTACCCAACATGTTGGGCACTGGCCCGTACAAGTTCACAAGCTGGGACAAGACGACTAGCATCTGGGAAATCGACTACAACCCGAGCTTCTGGCAAGGATTCGCGACCGCAGGCGCAGGGGACGGATTGAACTTCATACACACGGTCATTGTATCGGGAATCGCTTCTTGGCCGACGAGAAAGATGCTCTTCCTCAACGGTGAGGTAGACGCAGCAGTCGTTCCGACGTCCAACATGTACGACCTGCTCACAGACTTTTCCACCCCGATTGCAGGCATAAACATGGCATACAACATTCCAACCCTGCAAACCGACGAGTTCTTCTTCACCACGAACCTCACCGCAACAAGCCCATACCAATCTTTCGCAGGCTACCCATCACACACTTCTGGGGCGGCAGCACTCTTCTTCGCCGACCAGAACATCAGAACGGCCTTCGCGTGGGCATTTAACTACACGGAATACAAGAGCGCAGTGTGGTTCAATCAGATGATACAGCACGGCTCATGGTGGGCCACTGGCTTAACACCGGTCAACGCCAACGACACGTTCTTACCGCTCCGCAACGTCGACTTAACTCAGATGCAGTACTGGTTGGACAAGGCAGCGCTCGTTGACGGACACAACGTTTCGACAGATGGTTTCGACGTGACCTTCCTTTACAACACCGGCAACGCCATGAGACAGATCGCATGTCAAGCACTTGCTGATTCATGGAGTACCTTGAATTCAAAGTACCACGTCAGCGTCATAGCCGTAGACTGGCCAACGTTCTTGACCTTAATGGTCACGAAGGGCATGGCAGGCTACTGCCTAGGCTGGCTGGCAGACTTCGCAGACGCAGTTGACTTCGCAGGAGTTTACATGGCCACCGGAGGTTCATTCTCAGCGTTCCAAGGACCACCTTACCCAGCAGACCAAGCAACAATCGACTTGGAAATCATCCAAGCATCGACAGCTGCAGAACCACAGCGTGTGATCCTGTACCATGACCTAGAGTCAAGGTACTGGAACAACTGCCTAAGCATAGCACTGGATCAGCCAGTCGGAAGAGCTTGGGCAAGAGACTGGGTTCAAGGACGATCGGTTAACCAACTGTGGCCAGGACTGGTCGCGTACTTCCTGTACAAGGCAATCATCGGTGTGGTTCAAAGCATTGACTTGAACATACAGAGCAGCCTGAATCCAATAGTAAACTACACGACAATCTACATCTACCAGAATCAGATGAGAGTCGGCGGCGGACTGGGCAGCGGAATAGACCCAATAACTCCAATGAAGTATTTCCTTGACGTGCATAGAACTGAGGCCAACGGTGGCGCCATATACGCAACTATCGGTCTGAAAAGAACCCCAGGAGAATTCCCTGACGCTTCAGAATTCGCGAACGGCACATACGTCTTGGTGACCCCAGGTGGAAGCGCAAACAAGACGCTCACTTGGTACGAGAACGGTGCGTCCCAGAAGATAACAGGAGCATCCTGGAAAGTTGGAGGCAAAGTATACACTGTGGGCGCCTCATCGTACCCGCTCACAAGCCTCGCCAACGACACTAGCCTTAGCAACAACGAAGTCACCAACGGCACATTCCATGCTACAACACTGCCAGGAGACATCGACGGCAACGGCATAGTAGACATCTACGACGCCCTCAAACTGTCGGCCGCCTTCGGCGCAAATGCAGGCCAAAAGAAATACAACGCCCTCGCTGACCTGAACAGTGACGCCACAATCGACATCTACGACGCCATCATACTGGCAAGCAACTTCAACAAGGCCGTACTTACGGCGTAGCAACAACAAACACGTAACATAAAAGGAAAAACAACCCCTTAATCCCCCTTTTTTGTTTTTGCACTTCTCAATAAGACATTAAAAACTCGCAGAAAACACGTTGGACCTGCAAACCTTTTGCCACATCAGTCTGTCCGTGACATAGAAGATAATTCCAGAATCTTTAAATCCGTAGAGGGGAAACATATACCTGAAGAATAAGGAGAAGGGAGAAACAAAAATGAAGAATAACTTAGCTAAAATACTATCTGCATTAATGATCGTAACAGCTCTACTCGGATTCGCAGCAGTACTTCCAACCTTCGCAGTGAACCCACAGCCCAACGCCTACGTAATCGTAGACCCAGCATTGAACTCGTTCAACCCACCACCAGTGGTCGTGACCAGCACGTTCAACGTAAACGTCAGCCTAGTAAACATCACAAACGTCGCAGGTGTCCAGTACGAACTCAAATGGAACCCGACACTTCTGGCATGCACAGGCATCACAGAAATCCTGTTCCACACGTGGACTCCAAGCGCAAAATGGAGCAACATCAACGGTCTAGCCCTGTCCTACAACAACACAGGCGGCTACGCAGACTACGCGCAGTCATGGGTAGACCTTCCAACAGCAGAATCAGATGGCTACGCACCAGGCAACGTAACACCTAGCACGAGTCCGCCAACTACAACAGATGGAAAATGGGCGACTGCCACGTTCACCTTTAAGATTTTGGTGCTTCCAACAATGGCCGAAGGCAATCTGACATGTGACTTCACCTTTAACTACGTCAAAATAGGTAACCCAGACGGCGACAAAATCATAGACACTCCAACGAGCACGGGCAACGCACCCATTAAGGGAACCTACATAGTCTTTTGGGCTCCACCGTCAATACTTCCGTACTTCTCAGTGTCGTCTTGGACCGCACACAGCTTGGGCGAAGTCTTCAACATATACGTATACGTCAACAAGCTGGACCCAGGCTGGGAAGCAGTAGGCTTCGAATTCAAGCTAAGCTACAACGCTTCGCTGATGAACCTGATCAGTGTCGATCCAGGCAGTCCATGGCTAGGTCCGTTTTCAGTCTTCCCAGATTCAGGCATACTGAACCTGACAAATAGCGGAACAGGCTGGATACAGGTCGGACGAGTTGTACTGCCCGACGGAAACGGCACATGGCACACACCGTTCCCATCTGCAGCAGACCCTAACCCAACACCTCTGGTGGTACTCACGTTCAACGCGACTATGCAAGGCGTGTTCCCAACGGTCCTTGGATGTCCACTGCACCTCTACGACACGAAGATTGCTAACTGGATCCCGGCGCCCATCAGTCAAGGTGGTGCAGTAGACGGCGTCTACAGCATCCTGCCATCGATTACAGGCCGCGTGATAGACATCTACACAGGATGGCCCGCGGACTTCGGTGGACAAGGACAGAACCAGCCGAGCGACATGTACTGGCCGCAGAAGGCAGTCAGCCTCTACGCAAACGTGACGTACAACGGTTGGCCCGAGCAGCAGAAAGACGTAGCCTTCCAGGTAATTGCACCGAACAATCAGACATGGGCAATAATCTACGCTAGGACAGACGCTAACGGTATCGCATACACAACGTTCAGACTACCATGGCCATGCGACAACCCAGAACAGTGGTTCGGAATATGGACAATCGTAGGCACAGTTGACATCGCCTGCAACATCGTGAACGACACTTTGTGGTTCCACTACGACTACTTAGTTCGCATATGGAAGCAGACAACGGACGCTGGAAGCTACAACCACACCGACTACGTAACCGTGACCATTGGGATGCGCACATACTTGCAGCAAACCGACGCGATGTACTTGGACGAAATCACGAACAGCACAATGGATCTAAGCAGCGTAACAGTAGTGGTCACAGCCTTCGACGAAGTTCGCGTCCCGTACGGGTTGATCGACGCGCAAGTACAGTTCACAACCCCGATCAGCGCAAACTCTACGACAGTGCCGTTCGGCGGACCGTGGCCCTACGAGAACATAACGGGCTGGTGCCACTACAAGGAAATCAACGTAACACTGACCGTGTACATACCTAAGTTTGCAGTTGCAGGAACCTCTGAAATAGACTGCGCAGTACTGAACAACTGGCCATACTTCGGCGGAACAGTGATAAGCGGCTTCCAAGTCGACGCCACTCATTGGCTACCATACGATCCCACATTCATCAACATCTTAGCACAGTAAAAACGCTAGATAGTGGATACAAAACCTCCACTTTTTTTTGTTTTCAAAGACCAGCAAAAAGCCCAAACCTTAAACCATCGCACACGCAAACATTTCAAGTTTTCACAAGCAAAATAAACGTAAATTAACAACAACTTTTCACACACGTATCCTAGCCTACACAGGTTGCATTAACTGCCCTCAAGGAGAAACCGCTCGTCGTAGGAAAACTTAGCTGTAGTCGATGCAACGCGCTTGCTACTGGCTCTTGAGGATTTCTTCTATTATCTTGGGCAGGCTATAGCATATGAATTTCTTGATAGTCTCTGGGGGATTCTCTTCCACTAGGCCGTGAGCTGCAGTATCAAGTACGATGAATGCGCTGCTACGACCGAAAAGTGGATGGAGCACGCTGTCGATTACGCGGTTGAGTTCGCCTTTGGAGTATTTCGTCTTGTTTTTCTTTCGAGAAGGTTTTTGAGCCAATTTTTCACCCCGGGAAAAAAGTGGAGGTTGTGGGGAGCGGTTGGTGGATGTTTGCGCTACAGTTTACGTCGTCGTTGGTGGGTCTACTAGTGTAATGAGGTCTTGGATGGTCTTCTTGTCTCTTCCCAACAGCTCTAGGCCTGTTTTCAGTTCGACTTCAGCCTGCTTCGCCAGTTCAACCCGCTGCTCTTCGGTTAAGACTCTGAAGGACTTGAAGTTCACTTATCTTCTGACCAACGGCTTTCGAGCGGTCCCAAGGGTCTGTTGTTCCTTCGAACTCTAATAGGAAGTGTGGGTCTTGCAGACCTTTCGTTAGGTGGGCCATCCATGATTCGTAGCCTCCTCGGCCGTTGAGTGTTCCAAGGAACCATTGTTTTTCCTTGCTAGACACTCCTGACAACCATCGCCACGATGCCCAACCCGCGGTCAGCTTGTGTATCCCCCTACTAGTTCTCGGATTTTGTCTACTCATTTGGTGCTTTCACCCCCTTCTGGTTGCTGAGCGATCTGTTTTGGTTTTCGTCTGTTCTTATCATAAGCAGCGCAGAATTCGTCGAACTCCTTGCAAAGGTCAGCTTCACTGCCTATCACCGGACATGTCATTTTGGTCTGCTCCGTGTCGAGTCTTGAAGCCCAGACGGCTCGCCTGTCCTCGGGCATTTTCTGGAGGACTTCCAGAATGCTCTTGGCATTCTCTTTGTCGCTGCAGGCTTGAGATGCTGGAACCCATTGGAATTCGCCTGTCTCGCTGAGGTAGGCGTGGATCGGAACTCCCTTCATATAATAGACGTGTTCATGTTTGGTTTTCTCTTGTGAATCACTCATCACATATGCCTCCAGAGGCTGGGTTGATGAGGAGATGTGCGTAGGCTTCGGGATAATCCGCATCGCCGTATGGTTCAACAATGTCGTGCGGTGAATCCTTCGACGCAAATGCTTGCGAGTACTCGGGCGATGGATTTGTCCGATAGGCGTCCGAATACGGTTTCTGGAACTCTTGCAGAATCCTGCACATTTCAGGGCTCAGAAAGCCTAGGACTTGGTAGAAATGGTCGTACGCGTCTGCTAGCCGTCCGTAGAGATATAGTAGACTGTTCCAAGCGTTCGTCTGTTTTAGTGCTGGAAGCGTCGTCCACGGCAGATATTTCTCGACTCTGAATCCTCTCGCGCGTCCGCCACCAGTCACAACTTGAACAGGGTAAAGGATAGGCTTCATTGCTGGTCTGAACTTCTGCAACGGAAACCTAAATCCACAGATCGGACACGTTAGCGAGTACCATCGTTTCAATGTTCATACGCCTTAGCCCGCGCTAAGAAAGAGATAAGTGTGGAAACACATTATATGCCCAAGGGGTGGACTATGAACTGCGACGAACTCTTTGAACTGCTAAGGCAAAAGGCTCCGACAAAGGAAAGTTGTATGACAAAGTCTAAGCCTCGAGTTGAGGCTGAAAAAAGACTAAGTGGGATTGGTGGTTCTAGGTTAAACGCGTGTTTAGAACAGCTTCAGGGCGATGGAAAAGTGAAACAATATTTGAAGTGCGTGCAAACGTGTGATTGTTATTATGATCCACCAGTTGCCTTCGACTGGCGACCGCTATGGCTATTTGGCGCAGTTGTGGTTCTGGGCGTATTGATTTGGCAAGCGAGCAAGAAATCGGGTGGAACGTATAACTCATGCGAAAAATATGTTCCACTTCGTTATGTAGTAATAGGCACGTTGCCAAAATAGAACAGAACTCTCGCGGCTTGCTTCAACTTTCTAAGGAAAATCGTTATTCCAACAATCGGTCAGAGACTCAATCTGGAACCTAGAGGAAACTGTGATCTTGTAGACGAAGTGCGGTTCCTTGGTTCGTCTGAACAGAACTAGTATATATGCTATCTAACGCGTGTTTTCTACCTGCCTCCAAGACGGCGCAAGCAGGTCTAGTATATATACTATTTTTGTATACCCCCTCCCACCCTTCGTCTCCACCTGAAGATGCCTGTATGCGCTACTTTGAAATCTGCGAAACCAACCCTAGACACTTGCAGGTTCCGAATAACCCACTTCTTAGAAACAACTTGCCAAGCGCGCGCGTTGAGGAGCCAGCACCATGCTTTAGGATTCCATCAAAAAATACTCTCTTTCTCGTTAGACCTTTTTCATGCCATATGTGAATTCCATGGGTCTTATCAACGTGCTCTAGAAAGAGAATAATGTTCTTGAAAAAAAGTTTGCAGTCTGCACAACGGAAACCAGAAATGTTATGATATTTCTGCACTTCAACTCCATGTTTGCTCCAAATATGGTCAAGAACTGAGGATATTTGTTTCAACGGTAGGTCACTACAATTATGGCACAAATATCTGACCATAAATAAGTTCACATGCCCTAATCGGCAATATTGCTTGAACTATAATAACATTGTCAATGAGTTGCTTGGCGACGGAGCAGCGCGCGCGCTCCTCGGCGTGATCTGGCGCATGCTTGTACAGTAGAGGGACGTTCATTCACATTCTGATGCAAATTTGGAGAAGTTCGCCATGTAGTTATTGACCTTTCAGTTTTCTGAGATTTTGCACCGGTGATTGAGAATTTGTCTATGAAGACTATGAGGGCTCTCTGTTTGGTCTCCGTCAGGGCAAAACCATCTAAATGTGCGGGTGAACTATGACAGTATAAGTTGGGCGAGGACGTTTTCTTCTTCTGCGGATCCTGTCCAGACAAAAGATGAGGAACAGCATAATCAGACCTGCAACCACTGCTAATCCGACTATTATCGAGAAAACCAGCCAGTCACGTGTTGGGAAAAGTGGGGGGGCCACCCGAGTTTTGACTTCCACTATTCCATCGACGTAAGAATTGTCCAAAGGCGTAGGGTCTCCGGGAAGAGGTGCCGAGGCGCTTATCTGATAGAAGCCTGGGTTAACTAGGCTCGTGTTCCAAGTGAAAGCGAACGTATCTTGCGCGAAAGGTGCAAGCGCAACACCATGCCGTGTTTCAATCAAGGTTGAATTGTAATAAGTGCTCAGATCAAATGTTGCCGACTCGTTGCCCTCGTTGACGACTGTGACATCTAATCCAAGCGTATCGCCGATGAAAACCGCAGGACTGGACAACTTGATGTTTGTTATAGCAATGTCTATTTCGGTTATTTGAAATGTTGTGTATATGGCGGGACTGTAAAGTCGGCCTCCGCTTTCTGGGGGCGCCGTGAACGGGGCAGCTGAAACATTTGCGAGACCACCGTCTGCAGAAATAGGAATTTGTGAGGCTGCTTTTACGTTATTTCTTCCTGGTTGGAAAAGCATGTCTTCCACCTGTATGTGAATTATTGGATGTTGCTTCGAGTCTTGGACATCGATCGTAATCGTTGCAGATTTTGCTGTTAAGGCTATGTTTTCTACCGTCAGGTTAAACACTATCGGGTTCTCTCTAGCGAACACTGATTGACGCTGTAGCAGAGGGTTCAGAGTTGCAATCTCGGTTATTCTGATTATCCAGCCGACCCGAAAAGTCAAACTATCTACTACCACTTGACCTGCGATGCTGACAGTAGCTATGACACTCCATTCGCCAAAGATTACATCCTCGGGATCTTCAGGAGGCCATGGTATTCTAAATGAAAATGTTGTCGTTCCATTTTCGTCAGTCCGTCCTGAGCCTACGATTGTGATGTTTTGGAAAGGATTTGGTGGACCAATGATCTCGAAGGCTACGTCTTTCTGCTGCACGGGATAACCGTTGTATGTTGCAAGTGCATGTAAAACTACCAGTTCTTGAGGCTCAAAAGAGTCACTGGACTGGTTTGCGCCCATGCCGTTGAAGGGAGTCTTTTCAGTGTAGAGATCGATGGCTGCGCCAGTTTGTGCGTAGGCAAAACCATGTTTCAAGTTTGGAGGGAGCGAGCAAATCAAGATGATTGACACTGCCAAAGCTAACGTAAGCGTTCTATGTGCTTTTTCCGTTCTCCTACACATGCGTTTTCCTTCTTGCCGGCGTATTACGAGCGCGCGCGCTGATTTAGCGAAACCTCTCCATGTCACCATGAATGACTTTAGGGGGCGACCTATTTAGTCTCTTATGGAAGACTCCTCTATGTTGCATGGATTGACGCATCTCAGCCATCCTGTCTTAGGGCATTTTGGTAGAAAAGGCGTGCTTCAGTCTTGTAATATGTCGTGAGAAACAATATGCTGATGGCCAGTTACCAAAGGACTACCTCTTCTATTAGATCATGTAATAATCGAGTCGGAGAATTCAGTGTCGGAGGATCGTAGACGGTGCGGGCGTAAGATTATGTTGAAAACCATGGAGTTCTGCAAATCACATGAGTGGGGCAGATCCTTTGTTAGCGCGCACTTTGGCGTTGATGGGGAGGATTGAACTTAGTAATAGATCATGAGTCGTAATACTGCTTAAATATCGCCTCGGCCAGAAGCTTGTTTAAGGGAAACCAGGCTCTATCGCCAAATCACTGAGAGTTGATTGTTTTGTGGAACAGATTTGTCAAGAAAGTGATACTCACGCTCTTGTTTATGATCGTGTTAATGTTAGTGCTCGGCTTTTGTGGTTATGCAGCAGGAGGGAGGGTGGTAGATGTCTACACGCAAAGAGGAGGCGTGGGCCCGAACGTCAACGGAGGAGATTTTGCAGTTGGTGAGCAAGTCATTCTAAATGCTATTGCGACTTACAATGGTTTTCCGGTCCAGCACGTGGCCATTGCATTTCAAGTATTTAATCCGAATGGCGGAACCGAGGCGCTACTCTCAGCTCTGACCGACGAAAACGGCACCGCACGAACAGATTTCCGAGTACCTTATCTTCCTACAAGCGAAGGAGTATGGACAGTCGTTGCCACTGTCGACATTTTCTCTGAAAACGTGTCAGATACTGTCAGCTTCAGAGTTTCACTTTTTCAAGTTGTTGGAGGCTACGCATTTCCTGTACAAATGACAAACGCCGAAAGGCCATTGACTCTGTACTTGACTTTGCTGGTGATTTCCGCAACTGTTCTCTCATTGACTAATCGCTTAGCATTCAAGAAAACAGAACGCTTAAGAAAACGCGCATATCTCCATGAACGCAAAGGTTGAACTCTGGTCGAGGCTCGTCCACACTAAAAAGGATCAACGGTCTCCAAGAAGGCCACGGATAGTAGGCTTCTTAGAACATTAGTCAAATCTTCAACGTCGGAAATGGACATTAGAATGCGCCCAAACATATCGGCAAAATGTGCAGTGGACGCTGGAATTGCTTATATATGAGATGCATAAGTCAACAACAGCCGATACGCTGACGTAATAATGCTGGCAAAGCATTTCGGAGAAGAGCACCAGTAACATTCTGGCTGGTGCTTAAGACAGCCTTTTGCGAAATGAAATGCGTGAATGAATTTACCAGTTATAGATGTGATCAAGGCGACTTTGAAACTTGAACACCGAAGAAGGTAATAGAACTCTTCGTTCAATTCGTCTTTCATAGAATAAGATTCCAGAATGTATTTATTCTCAAGGTTGCAGTGCTAGACTAGGAGAGACTGATGTTCACAAGAGTTATACCAGTACTGTTGATTGTTGTGCTCGTTTTATTTTTCCCTGTTAGGCCTTCGCTTGCAGTCGTCACGTTGACGCTAACGGTCACCACCAACAAGCCAACATACCGTTTTGCCGATACTGTATATGTTAGCGGAGGCTTGTTCTGGCTTCCCAACTACTTCCCCGCGACGGACGGAATCGTCGGAGTCGAAGTTAAAGAATCCTCAGGCCAGCCATTTATATTCCGAACCGTACCTACTGGCCCAGTCTCTTCACAAAACTGGCTTGTCAACTTCACTGAATTCTATCCGTGCGACTGGAGGGGAATTCCGAAATACAGTTTCCAAGCAAGAGAAGCCGTCTATGTACACGCTGCATGGAGGAATTTTGACACGATACTCGCCCACACTGTCGAATATGCCGTCAATATCTACGATGCAAATTCCATTCCACTCGGTATTTTCTTATTCTCAATTATTCTTGCGCCAAATTCCGCGGAATCTCCCATCGAGTTCATGGCCAGTATGATTCCAGCATCGACCGTCGGAAACGTTACGCTGTACGCGAGCCTGTTCTCTGATTTGCCCGAGAACGGTGGCTACCCATACTGCCCAGAACTAAATGCAACATTCACAATTGCCACGCCAACTAACAATCCTCCCTTTGAAAGCAGCTCAGGCGGAACCTACAACTTTTCTTTCAAATTGCCAACAGGTGGAATACCTGTCGGAAACTACACTGTCTACGCTAACACCAACTACTATGCCATAGGCACCTACTACTATGTCGCAAGCAATGCAACATTCGCTATAATTCTGCAGGGAGACATAAACGGAGACGGGGTTGTAGACATCTACGACGCGATCCAGATGGCAAAAGCCTTCAACACCGCACCTGGGAACCCTAAATGGAACCCAAATGCAGACCTGAATCACGATGGCTTCGTTGATATTTACGACGCCATTATTCTTGCTAACAACTTTGGAAAGGGCGGTTAGAATCGTCGATGGAACTGGATTCCAGAATCCTTATTACAAGCATGAACAAGAAGTGATCACACTGAGGAGAGAAGAATATGCTAAAAAGGTTAATGACAATCTTGTTCATCGTTCTTGTGACTTCACTTCTGTGCTTTGTTGTGATCCCTTATGCTCACGCCAGCTCTCCGATAAGAGTCTACGTCGACCCTCCACAGGTGGTAAATCAAGCACTCGTCCCCAACACGACATTCAACGTGTCAGTCAAAGTTGACAACGTCTCACTAAGCAACAACCTCGTCGGCATTCAATTCAACCTGACATGGGACCAGAATTTGCTCCAAGGCGTAAGCATGCAAGAGGTGGTCTTCCACGAAACCGTGCCGCCATCAGACTACGGTAACATTTGGGCCCTCACAAGCACCGTGGCTAACAACTCTGTAGTCTATGCTTACACCTACCATGACTTGGACGCCGCAATGGCCGCTGGATATGCGCCAATATCAGGAAACCACACCATAGCCAACATAACCCTGAAGGTCAAAGGCACGGGAAAGTGTTCCCTGCACTTCGCCATCTCAAAACTGGGCGACCCAGTAGGCTCCCCCATTGGTCACGACACCTTCGACGGATTCTTCAGCAATCTTCCACCGCCGCCGCCGGCTCTGTTTTACGTTGCCCCGTCAGCGATTTCAAACGTCAGTCTCATTCCACCCGACAACTTCACGGTGGACGTCAGCATCGTAAACGCGTCAGGCGTGTACGGGCTCGAATTCCAGCTCAGCTTCAACACAAGTATACTATCAGCAAATTCGATCACGCCGGGAAGTTTCATTCCTGGTTCCGTGACACCTTCAACAGAGGTAAACAACACGGCTGGCTTCGTGAAGTTCAACGTTTCCCTTTCAAGCTCATTGGACGGCAGCGGAGCTTTAGCGACGATCAGCTTCCAAGTTCAGGCCTTAGGACATACGGCGCTTCATCTTTACGGCGTCAGGCTCGTGGACTCGTCAGGTCAAGCCTTACCCTACGCGACTGCAGACGGCAGCTTCGACAACGTTCTGCTGGCCAAACTTGCGGTGGACCCATCACTGATAATTGATCCAACGCTGGTGCCCCCAGCCACGTTCATGATCAACGTGACGCTTGCAGAAGTCAGAGACCTTTACGGCTACCAATTCAATTTGACCTATGACCCAAACGTGCTCATCTGTCTTCAAGTCCAAATCCAAGATGTCCTAAACGAAACATATTATATTCCAAACCAAAGCATCGACAACCTGAAAGGATTCATATTCATAAACGTCACGTACTATCAGCCCGGACTCCCGCTTAACATTGATTCGCCTGTGCTCGTCGTTGCGATCAAGTTCAGGGTCAAATCAATGGGAGCTACGAACCTGACCCTCACAGACACAGGCCTGGTCGATTCAACAGGTCAACCCATAACACACGAAGTCTATAATGGATTCTTCCAAAGCCTAATCGTTGACATAGGGGTTGTCGACCTCTTTGCGTCACCAACGGAGTTTTACAAGGGTCAGAGCACGAACATAACTTGCACCGTCACGAATGAAGGGAACAGCACCCAGAGTTTCGTTTTGAACCTCTATTACAACAGCACTCTGCTAGCCACCGTGAACGTCACGAGCCTTGCTCCCAGCACGAACGCAACGATAACAGTTACGTGGAGCACAACGGCTGTCTCACCGGGCAAATATGTACTCAGCGCACAGGTTCCGCCGCTTCCATTCGAAACCCACATTTCAGACAACAATCTAACCGACGGCATGGTCAAAGTGAAGATCCCAGGAGACATAAACGGAGACGGTGCTGTCGACATCTACGACGCATTGCTTGCGTCTACAGCATTCGGCTCCAGCCCAGGAAATCCCAACTGGAACCAAGCGGCTGATCTGAACGGCGACGGCACAGTCGATATCTACGACATGATCATTCTCGCAGGCCATTTCGGACAAGGAATCTAAAAAACCTCCATTCCTTTTTTTCTAGATCTTCAAAAGCCCCAATTCAATGTTTCCGCAGGAATGTCGATAAACTTAAATGTTGCCCTCCCCACTTCTTGTTTCAAGGTGTAAAATTTGAAACAAACCAAGGCAACCGCTTGCGTTGCACTGCTTCTCCTGATAATGACGCTTGGTTTCTGCATCCAAATCCAAAGATCACATGCAGCAGATCAAGCGGTCTTCCGAGTCTCTCCTGCGACGCAGACTGTTGCAGTGGGAGAAGTCTTCAACGTTACAATTGAGGTTAACATTCCACCATCTCTAGGTGCCGCAGGTATTCAATTCAACCTGACATGGGATCCGGCAGTTCTGACTGGAGTTAACTTGACTGAGGTCCTTTTTCACAATGTAACGCCTCCGTCTGAATGGGACAACATCTGGACATTAAAGAATGAGATAAACAATACAGTGGGCTATGCATTTTACGGTTACCTTTTCCAGTCCAGTTCAAGAGCTACCGACTATAGTCCCCCATATGCCCCAATACAAGGCAACTACACAGTGGCGACAGTGACTCTAGAAGGAAAAAGCACTGGCTTCTCTTCCTTGACCTTTAATACAGGAATCCATGGACTGAAGGTTGGCGATGTAAATGGAGATCCAGTACCCGCAACTGGCGTCGGAGGCACCGTGAAAGTCGGCAGCCCGATTCCTCAAATAACGATTATTTCGCCAGGGAACACTACGTACGGCACAAGCACTGTGAACCTGAATTTCACGCTGACAGAGCCCGAGCCTTGGATTGGCTACAGCCTCGACGAGAACGCGAATGTAACGATTGCAGGAAGCACGAACATATCTGCCTCAGACGGACAACACAGTATCGTCATCTACGCAAACGATTCAGTAGGCCGAACGGGAGCGTCGGACAAAGTCTATTTCGCCGTAGATACGTTGTCTCCAGTCGCCTTATTCACGTACTCTCCGTCGCCTCCCAATGCATCATACGCGTTTGGGAACTTCAGATGGGATCTTGTCTTCAACGCATCCGCGAGCCACGGCGCCTTTTCAAACATCACAACCTACTTCTGGGACTTCGGCGACGGCACGAACGCAACAGGCATCGTTGTGGCCCACGAATACAGAATATCAGGAACCTACAGTGTGAAGCTGAACATCACAAACTCGGTAGGCCATTCCAATGCAACGGTCGAAACCGTAACGCTCAACGCCGGCTCTGAGCCTTTGAACGTCCCATTGCTACTCGTGACAGGCATCGTGATTCCTGTTGTATGGGTGCCCCTACTTCTGTTCTACTTCATGAGAACGAGAAGAAAAAGAAAGAAAACCTAGCCGCACAGTTGCTCTTCCAATCTATCCATTAGCAAGGCTCCAAACAGAGAACTTGGTTGCTTTCGAGATGTCAATCGTAAAATGCTCTGACGGTTCGCTGTTCGTCAACAATAAGTGTTAAATACTCCCAACTAGGAAATCATAAAAAAGGTGTATCTAGAAATGTTTCCCAAAAGTATGAAGATGAAAAACCGCAATTGGATATTCATAGCAATACTACTGATTTCAGCAATGATTTCAGCCATGCTCTATGCAGCCACAAATATCCACACAGCCTCAGCCGTCGCAACCACGGCAATAGCCTTCGTCGATCCCCCGAGCATTGTCTTCAATGCCCCCACCGTTGGAACAACGTTCCAGGTAAACGTGACCGTCGCCAACATTACAGGCCTCGCCGGAGCCCAATTCACCCTATCTTGGAATGCAAGCTTTCTAAGCTGCATCGCCATACAAGATAACCTGTTTAGCACAGTGACACCAAGCAGTCATTCGGACAACATATGGGCGCTTACCCTGAGTAAAAACAACACCGCCGGCACAGCAGACTATGCATATACGTGGCGTGACCTTACAGCAGCGCAGACCGACGGCTATGCGCCAGCCAACATTACAACGACAACCTTCCCACCGGATGGAAAACTCGCGATGGCCGTCGTAACATTCAACATCTCGAATGTCCCGGCTGTGAAGACGTTCTCTGAGTTCAACCTCACACTGCAGCCCGTGAAACTAGGCGACGTGGATGGATTACCCATCGCTAAGACCGTCACAAACGGACACTACAAGATCTACGGCCCACCAGAGATCACAAACACCCCCATCGTGAACAACGGCACAACCTATGTAGTAACGACTGCGACCAACGCTTCAGTAGTGCCTGATTCCGTGACGTTTAATGCTACAGCCTATTCAATCAGCTTCAACCTTACGGGCACTGACGGAACAACAGGATACGTCAACGTCACTGTTCCAAAGGACCTAGTTCGCCTCAACCAAACCAGCGATCAATGGATAGTAACCGTTAACGGCACGCCAGTAACACCCATAATAAGCGAGAACGCAACACACACATTCTTCTACATCACAACCCCTCTCAGCACAGAACCAGTTTCGATAATAGGCACGGTTCCCGAGTTCCCAGCGCTAATGGTGATTCCACTGCTCGCTATCCCAACAATGGTCGCTATTGGGCTTCGAAGACGAAGACGAACGTAAACTCTGCCGCACGCGAAAGCGACACCATCCTTTTTCTTTGTTCATGACGAGAAGTCAAAATAGAATCCGATGCTTTTCAACCTTCCAAAACAACAAGTTAAAATATAAAAGGTCCTACTATACAAAGCCAAGGTGGACAAAAGTGAAGAAGAAAAGCCTGTTCTTGGTCCTCATAGTCGTCATAGTTGTCCTAGCATACCTGTACACGCGCGCACCGGAACCAGTGTTGAGCATCGACAAGGTTTACGATGTGACGCAAGTCGGGCAGACAGTTCAAGTTAACGTGAGCCTGGTAGATGTTCCGACTTGCAGTGGATGGGTGATGAACCTGTTATGGGATCCCTACTACGTCAGACTCACGCCGCGCGCACCGCCCAGTCCAGGAGCTCTGCCCTACGAGGTGATCGAAGGCCCATTCATGAAGGATGCAGGGACGACGATAGGCTTGGTTTTCAACTGGGTGGATGATGCCAACGGGCAAATGATCTTCGGCGATATGTTTGTGGGATCATCTAGCTATGCAAATGGAACAGGAATCGTAGCAACGATTAACTTCACCGTGGTTCATGTAGGAACCACAACGTTGATCACGGCTTCAGTCAGTCCCGTCATCAATCAGAGCGAAATCGATGATGCTCAACACAAAGTTCTTGGTCACGTTGAAGTCATGGGTTTGATTACAGACAAACCTGCGCCGCCATTCTGGGAAGGCATGGAATTCCAGAACACGCTGATAGCCGGCGAGGTACTGGTTCTCTTGGCAGCAACCGGCATCGTGTATCAGCGCGCACACCCAAGGCCACCCAAATCTGAGAAAAGAAAAGCAGAGCTTCAGCCCATTTTCGAGCCTAAAGACCAAGGCGAATCCGGCTAAAGGGAACATTGCCATCGTTTTTCCTCTGCTAACCCTTACGCAAAGGACATTCTGCTGCTGAAAGTCCGAGGCCAAGAGTCAACACGGCAAACCCTCAGAGTCAATCAAACGTCCTGTTTGCGCATTTTTTGTCAGTTTTTTTCCTGTTTCAATATCATTTGCAAAATAGAGAAGATCATATAGAAGATAGTTCCAAAAGGCTTAAATGGTTTTCAAGCGGTAGTTAATACTACAAGAGGAGAAGGGAGAGACCGTGAGGCAGCGGCTGCTTGCTGCTGGAGCTATAGCTATATTCCTAATTCTAGTTGTTCTAGCGGCAAGCACAAAAGGCCAAATCGCAAGCCCCCAAGGGCCCACGGCCTCGTTCACATACTCGCCAAGCGCCCCCATGCCTGGAGACATCATAACGTTCGATGCTTCATCAAGCTACGCCTCCAGCGGCACGATTGTAAGCTACACGTGGGACTTCGGTGACGGAACCGTCATAACCGTAGGAAATCCGACCGTAACCCATTCATACACCATCGACGGAACATACACCGTGCAATTGACTGTTGTTGACACCAACAGTGCCCAAGACGCTGCATCAGCCGTCGTCGACGTAAGCACGACGGTCTTCTTCAGAGTAGTTTTCAGCGGAACGCTAATTCCCATATCTGGCGCAAAAGTAACCGCATACGTCAACTTCGGCCCGGGATGGGTAACAGCTCCTGTCGGACCATCGGGTTTCGAGATCAAATACGACAACATGACTCAGCCGAATCTCGCCTCGACTTCGGCACAAAGATTCAGAAACCCCGGCTACACCGCGTCCATTCTCCGCCAAAACGCAAGCAACATTGGTTTTGACATTCACCCCTCATGCTGGACCGTTTACTTCAAGTTCCAGTGGGGACCATGGACCGCCTACTGGCCTAACAATACTATCACAGTCTACTCTTACAAGAACGGCGCCGTAGAAACACACAACTATAAGCATGACGACGGAGCATACTGGGACCCAGCAGCATCGTCATACGTCATAAAAGTGGAAGACATTCCCCAGAACGGTGTCAGCCCATCAGAATATCACCCAATCATCGTGGGCATCCTCTGCCCACCTCCGCCTCAGCAGTACTATCTAACCGTCAACACTAATCCTTCAAGCATTACAACAATTCCTGGACAAGGCTCGTACAACCAGGGCACGAATGTCACGTTGACAGCTCCAACCAGCGTTACTGTATCGAACAACATTCGCTACAGGTTCAACTACTGGGACGTTGACGGCACATCGCAGGGTACAGGAGTCAACCTAATAACAGTGGCTATGAACGCCAACCACACGGCGACAGCACACTACATCACACAGTATTCGGTAGTTTTCAATCAGGCAGGCCTGTCCGCAGACGCAACAGGAACCATCGTAACAGTAAACGGCAACCCCGAGAACTACACGCAACTGCCATTCACCTTATGGGCTGATTCAGGTGGTTCCGTCACCTACTCTTACAATTCCACAGTTTCCAGTTCTGCTTCTGGTAAGCAATTCAGACTTTCAAGCGTAACCGGTCCGTCTTCACAGATCACCGTTTCCGGCCCTTGCCTGACCGTTACAGGCAACTACGTCACGCAATATCAAGTAACGTTTGCTCAAACCGGTCTGGACTCGTCTGCAAACGGAACGGTTGTCACGGTCAATGGTAGCGCGAAGGTCTACACGAATCTTCCGTACACGTTATGGGTTGACTGTGGCAGTTCCGTCACCTACTCTTACAATTCCACAGTTTCAAGCTCAACTGGCGGCAAGCAGTTTAGGCTTAACACCGTCAGCGGCCATTCTTCGCCGTTCATCGTTTCAGGACCTATGACGGTGACAGGCAACTACATAGCCCAATACTCTGTCACCTTTGCACAGACAGGATTAGATTCCACAGCCAGCGGCACCATCGTAACAGTAAATGGAAGTTCACACATACTCTTAACGCTGCCTTACACCTTGTGGGTCGACAACGGCACCTCTGTCACCTACGTCTACAATTCCACAGTTTCAAGCTCGAGCGGCTATCAGTTTAGGCTTAACACCGTGAGTGGTCCGTCCTCGCCGATCACAGTTTCGGGG
>Ga0187886_1000259_pt1 | contig 69925 bp, 63 predicted proteins | sample June2016WEW_20_1_FD_133001 | JGI IMG/M metagenome (GOLD analysis project Ga0187886, IMG submission 133001) | Peatland microbial communities from SPRUCE experiment site at the Marcell Experimental Forest, Minnesota, USA - June2016WEW_20_150 | ecosystem: Environmental > Terrestrial > Soil >... | reverse complement strand
GCCCTCCCCCATCGAGGGGGAGGGGGGTAAGGGGTATCCCTCCCCCGTGCAGGGGGAGGGGGATAAACGGTCTTATTATTTGCCCCCGTGGGGCAGCATAACGGACACACTTTATTTTAATCTTACCGAGGGGGACTACCAGATCACTGCCAGCAGCCAGTTGCCCCCGGTCAGTGCGCAGGCAAGTTTCTCTGTCAGGAAAGGGAACAGAGTAGAGATGGCCGTATCTGCCGGGGCTCAGGCTGACGGGCTAATTCCAGTCCCAGTCAACCTCACGAATCAGGGGTATAACAGCTTAGCAGGCAGCATTCAGCTGTCAGCGATCAGCGCTCAGGGAGCAACCGTATGGCAGGGGTCCGAGAATGTTTACCTGCCTTGCACCCTTCCCCCGACGCCGAACCCCCTTTCTCTTAATGTCAACCCGGCAGCCATGGGGCCGGGGAATTACACCTTAAAGGTCAAGGTCCTGAGCAGCAGCAATCAGCAATTAGCTGTCAGCAATCAGCAACTGACGATCAATGGCCCGGCATTCCAGATCAGTCAACTACCCGCCTCCCAGACCTTTTATGCCGGGGAGGAAGCTTCTTTTACCTTCCGGATTAAGAACACCGGCGATCAGGAAGGGGCGGTGGAGTTTCATCTCAAGGCCTATGACCTGATTGATTTAACCAGGACCGAATGGGTCAAAGCCGGGGAGGAGAAGGACCTTCCCTTCAGTTTTATGCTGCCTGAGGATTTGGAGGAAAAGGACTACTTTGTCGACTATGAAATGAAGGGTTCAGGCGTTCAAGGGCTCGAGGGTTCCAGGGGCCAGGTCAAATATCATCTGGCTGGAATCAGGCTAAACGTCAGTGGGGTGCTAGATAAGCCATACTACCGGGAAGGAGAGGTTGCCCATCTATCTATTTCTGTTTCTTCTCTCAGCCCTCTGACCTCTGCTCTTAGCTTATTTGCCCGAGTAAATTATCCCGGGTACGAGTCGAGAGAATCATTCCTTTTGAGCGGAAGCCAGATCATGTCTTTTCATATCCCCCTGGCGGCCATCACGGGTGAGAAGCTCTTTTTTGGAGTCTACCACGAATCAGGAAGATCCATTCATCTAAACTCCCTCTACATTCACAAGGCCGACGATGTCCTCACCCTGATCACCGACAAGCAGGTCTATCAGCCCGGGGAAGTAGTATCCGTATCAGCGTCGGGGTCAGGGAATATCAAAGGGAATCTGACCCTTACTGCCCCAGCCTATGAGGAGACATTTTCTTTTTCCGGGACAGCAACGAGGAGTTTTATCTTACCTTCTACCATGACTGCAGGGACATATTATGTCAGCTATCAGCTATCGGCTGCCAGCGGTCAGAGCTATACCGGCAGCCATCCTTTTGATGTTGCTGGGATTCAGGTGAAGGTGAAAGAAGCGACATTGGACAAGGCAAAGTACGCCTCCTCAGACACCATCAAGTTGAGCCTAGTAATCGAGAGCAATCAGAACCTCGCTGCTACCTTAAAGACCTGGGTCATGGACCCGGAGAAGAATTATGCGGCCCCAGGGACCCAGGCCGTGAATCTGTCTTCTCCTGTTCCTCTCCTCACGACCCTCACCTTACCTTTTACGACAAATAAGCTGGGCATTCATCGTATAGTTTACGGAATCTATTCCGGGGATCTGCTCCTTTGTTCTGGGTCTGAGGCTTTTGACCTAGGGGAGGCCGTGATTTTGGGCTTAAAAACTGATCAGGTAGATTACCCGACCGGGCAGGAAGGGGTAGGCATATCACTTAGCCTCTATGGGACTCTATCTGCCAATCTGGAGTTCTTCCTGGATGATAAGATAGCGGGCGGTGGGATGGTTTCCCTCTCTGGGTTTGCCAACATCCAGGAAAGCATCCCTGGCGTCTCTCCTGGCCGGCATACCTTAAAAGCGCGTGTGATCTCAGGTGGATTGACCTCCACGAAGGAAACGTCCTTCCTCTATGGAAGCGCCCTTCCTGACTTAACTGTTCGGGTCTCCCGGGATCAGAATATTATCGATGGGGTTATGAAAATTACCGTTATGGTAACCAATCAGGGAAAGACTTCTTCGACACCTACTACCATGGGACTTTACGATGGAGAAGACCTCCTGGCTACCTTTCCTGTTGGTGAATTGCAGCCGGGACAATCTCAGAGTTACACCTACAGCCTCAATGTCCTTGGGAGGGCGGGAGCCAATACTCTCCGGGCCGCAATCGATCTCAGTAATGGAGTGTATGAGTTTAGCAAAGCCAACAACGAGGCCAATATTAGCTTTCCCGTACCCGACCTGAACCTGGCCATCAGCCTGGAAAAGGAAACTTATTCATTGGGCGATCCCATTGTCATCACAGGCCGGATTACCAATCTTTCCAAGACCCAGTTGACTGGAATCATCTTAACCACCGCTGTCACGGATGCTCTGAATCTGCCGGTATTTGGAAGCTCTCAGACCATTTCTTCTATTGATGGACTGGGAACAAAAACAATTCCTGTTTCCTGGCCGACAAGTATCAATCTGTCCGAGGGAATCTATACGATCAGCCAGATGCTCGAAGGGAAGGGAATTTCTATCCAGAGATCGGTGACTTTGAAGCTGGATAAGGACTTTACGGTAGCCAGTGATCAAACGAGTGAGAAGGTCGAAATAGGAGAGGCAGTTGAATATCGCCTGATCTTGACGTCTTTAAGGGGCTTTGATGGGGAGGTTAGCCTTTCCATTCAGGGTTGCCCGGCAGGTTTTACGGCTTCTTTTTCACTCAATCCTGTTTCCCTGGCCGGGGGGCAAGCCCAGGCTATTTTCAAGATGATTCCCACAGGTCAGGTGCGCAGTGGTTCCTATCCGATGAAGGTATATGCTGCCGGAGGAGGGCGGAGCCATGAGGTTATGCTTTCGCTGGAGCTGACTGATTTTCAGATAGCAGTCCTACCCGGGGCGCAGAGGATCCGACAGCTGGAGGGAGCCACCTACAAAATTTCCCTGACTCCTTTGAGTGGGTTTGACAGCCAGATAAGCCTGGAGGTTACGGGAGTTCCGTTAGGGATGAGGACCAGCGTGGAGGCCAGCCAGGTGGCCATTCTCCGGGATATTCGACTTCACCTGAGCACCTCCAAGTGGCTTCTTCCCGGGGCATATCCCCTAACCCTCACAGCCAAAGGCAGGGCAGTCCATCATGAGGCTGTGGCCATGTTGGTGGTAGATAAGAATCCCCTTCTCACTCCCGGGATCATCACTGCACCAGGGCTGAAGAATAAGCTCATCATCAGAAGCTTTCAAATCGATGGAGTACTTATGAGCCAGTTTCGGGCTTTGGATGGAAAAGGTAGGGTGAATATCGCTGCTGGGGATGTAGACGGGGATGGGATCGATGAGGTCATTATGGGGGCAGAGTCTGAGAGTTCAAGGTCTCCGGCCCTAGTGGGAGTCTTTAAGAGGGATGGAACACCTGTGGCTGCCATGGAGCTAGAGCCTGAAGGCCATAAGACCCGAGTTGCCGTAGCCGTGGGTGATGTGGATGGAGACTGGGTAGAAGAGGTCGCGGTGAGCTCGTATCCGTACTCGCCTGAAGAGGAGGGGGAAGAGGAAGATGATGGGCAGCATAAAGATTCAAGGGAGGATTGGAGAGAGATTAAAAACCATCATCATCAAAGAGTCCAGGGCGTTGTGCGGGTATACAAAGTGGTCGGGGGTAAGTTTATCGATACAGGTCTGGGGCTATTTCCTTATGAAGGGGAAGGTTACCGGGGAGCGCCGAACATCGCCTTTGGGGATGTGGATGGAGATGGGGTGCCAGAGTTGATTACGGCCCCGGGCCCTGATCCAATGGCACCAGCCCATATCAAGGTCTTCAAGATCGCTACCAAGGGAGAGATGGGTCGGTGGAAGGTTGGTTCGCAGCTGGCTGACCTTCTGATTTCCTTCGAGGGCAAGAAAGAACACAGAAAGGGTCATGAAGATAAGGATGGGTCGTTCCGATATCCTGATGGGTATGGGGCGAACATAGCTGCGGGGGATCTTGACGGAGACGGGAGGGCTGAGATCATCGTGGGAGCAGGGCCAGACCCGAGGAAGAATGGCCGGGTGATGGTCCTCTTTAACAGAAATGGGGGATATCCAGCTGAATCCATCGCCGCTCATGAGGCGACTCATTTTGGCGTTTCTGTTGCCAGTGAGGATATCGATGGGGATGGATTGGCGGAGATTCTGACAGGCCTGGGCCCTGACCCAAGGAACAAATCGATGGTGAGAATATTCCGGAGGGATGGGACGACGCTGGGAGAGTTCCAGGCCTACCCGGATAACATGAGGTACGGGGTTAAGGTCTCGAAGGGGGCGGTGGGAGAATAAAGAAAGAAGTTTCGAGTTGGGGGTTTCGCGTTTCAGATTTAAGAGCCGTAAGGCGGGAGAGCGCAAGCCGCGAGGACGCTTAAAGAAATGGCACGTCGGCCCCAATCCCCTTGGTTATTTCTTTACAACCACAAATAAATCCTTTTTATCGACTTTCACGGCCGCATCCGCTCCAAATTATCGAGCCAACTTCAAGCAAACTTTCTCATCCCCTTAAGCCACTGCTTTGGAGGAGCGCTTGGAGTCTTTGCGCTCCGTGGTTTTCCATTTGTGAGCGTAGCTCCCATAAAACCTGCAATAGGCTACTTCAATCAGCACGTCATTCGGCGCGAAAGGGTTCTTACCGATTTCAGGCTTGGGGACCTCTTCAAGCTTAAATTGGCCATCCGGGTAAAGAACCAGACCTTCCATTCTTTTCCCCTGCGGGCATTGGGTTGTCCTCTCATTATTTTATTAATGCGATTGTGGGAACAACAAGGAGAAAAATAGGGGGGAGAAAACCGTCAAAAATTTATTAACCTTGGAAAAAGTTTCTTGAACTTTTTAGGCTCTAGGTTGAACAATAATCTAAAAATATTGTTTAAATACATATAATTATAAATTTTTGAAGAGTGGCATAATGTTTGCTTTTAATTCAAAGAATCACTTTAAGGTTGATCTAAGGGGGATCCATCAAGTTATTTGCCAAGCTTAAAATCTTTTCGAGGAAGAGGGAGAAAAGAGGCCGATTTCTGTCGATAAAACCTTTAGATAAAAAATTTTTTCTTGAAGAAGTCCTTAAGAAATGGGAAACCGACTTTGGCTAAATTGTCTTTAATTAGGCAAACTTACAGGTTTTACCTGGCCATTGAACCGTTTCTATTTTATTTAACCTATTAACGAGTAAATAGCGATATTAAGCCTTTTCTATTGCAAATAAAAATTTTTGGCCCAAAAGAGGGCATCTAAGCTCAATTGGCTTAAGTTTTTTCAATATTATGGCGAAAAGAGTAAATAGATCCGCAAGTAGGGTCAATCAAATAGGGATTACGATTAAAGAAAGAGATGCTTCTATTCCCCTCAAGGGATCATGGGAAATTTCGGTTGAAGTCATGTCTAAGCCAGCCTTTCTCTGTTGGCATGATGGAACTTTGGGGGCATGGAGACCATCAGGCCATTTTGAGCTTTTTTATAAATCCATGCCGATATTTTCTGAGCAAGTATATTTCTAAACCCGGGTTAGAAAATAAGAAATGCAGCCAGTTACAGATTTATGTAACTGAGAGGGCGAAGCTATGAACAGAAATTGGATAATAATCGCAGCCTTTTCGATATCCCTCATTTTGACCCAAAGCTGCGCTACATCCTCTGGGACCGCTGTTCGCAGAATAAATTCTCAGGATGGCAAAAATGAAGAAAAGATTAAGAACCAAGAGGGTGAAAAAGGAAAAGAGAAATTAATCGCCTCCAATGAGAAAACCTATGTGCGGATGAACGCGGAGATTCTTTCCAGAAAAGATTATATGCGGAGCAGGTTCGCAGGAAAGAAGGTCATTTTTCCCGATGAACTCCCGCCCACCGAGAAATATGAATATCGAATCGGGATAGATGACGTGCTTCGTATTCTCTTCTGGAACCATCCAGATCTTACCATGGATGTTAATGTCAGAAAGGATGGGCAAATCTCTTTTCCCCTTATCGGGAATATCAAGGCAGAAGGAATGACCGTTCCCGAACTCGAGCAGAAACTCCAAAAAGGGTTCGACCGATTCATTGAAAATCCCCAAATTAACATCAACCCGAAAGAGGTCAATAGTGAAAAAATTTTCATCATAGGGCAGGTTAGAAAGCTTTATTCGACCGCAGCAGGGCCTCGACCCGAATTCTATCTGAAAGGGGGGAGAACCCTGCTGGATGCTCTTTCGGACGTGGAATTCTATTCGGATGCCGATCTGGCAGCGACTTATGTAACTCGAAAGGATATCATTATCCCGGTCAATCTCAAAACCCTGTTGATGGAGGGGGACCTTACTCAAAATGTTCATTTGTTGGCTCAGGATAGGATCGTAGTTCCAGGACAAATCAAGGAGATTACGTTGCTGGGCGAATTCCGCTCTCCTGGAAGATATAAGGTGAATATTGACACAACGCTCAACGATGCTTTATCCATCGGGGGAGGGTTGAATCGGGAGACCGCGGACCTGTATATGGCCTATGTCGCCCGAAATGGGCAGGCTCTTCCGGTCAATCTTAAACGGCTCATGGATTATGGAGACCTGAGTCAAAACGTCCTCGTGGAAGATCGAGATGTCGTCTACATTCCCAACATCCAGGAGAAAAAATTCTTTGTTCTCGGAGAGGTGATTAGCCCCAAGGTAATTTATTTTAAAGACCCGACTGACCTGATCGAGGCTATCGCTCAAGCTGGAGGGTTCACAACTATAGCCACGAGGACCCAGGTAGTGGTGGTCAGAGGGGACATCCGAAATCCCCAAATTTACGAAATAAACGCCCTGGATATGATGAAAGGAAAATCTCTGGAACGGTTTACCCTGCAAAAAGGAGATATTGTCTATGTTCCCAGATGGAAAATTGCAGACTGGAATATATTCGTTGGTCAAATTCTTCCGACCCTTGCAGCTATAGATCTCATTGATGTGATTCAGTCGCGGCATTAAAACCGGTGAATCTTATGGGTTATAGTGATTTCCAGGAGCCCCATCTTAAGGATTACATAAACATACTGAGAAGACGGTGGATCTTCCTTCTTATTCCTCTTCTTCTGATTCCTCTCTGGCAAGGAATCCCGATTTTGAACTCGCATCCCACCTATCAGTCTTCGGCCACCCTGCAATTAGAGCCCGAAAAAGGATTCAGTTACAGCTTTGCCCAAAGTTTTTCCCCGGAGTATTTCTTCCAAAATGAAAGATGGATGAATAACCAGATCAATATTATCAAAGGGAAGGCGGTAGCTGAAAAAGTAGTGAGAAAATTAGGACTTCGAATTCAAATGGCGCCGGAGGAACGGGTTTATCAGAGTCTATTGAGAATGTGGATTTCAGATTTTCCAGTCATTTCCAGATTATGGAATGCGGTTACGAGAGAAGCGAACCCAGTAGGTCCCTATTTTCACTTTTTTATCAGGCCCATCAATGTAAATGATGGGACGGGAAATGGATATTACCGGGGAATTTTTCAAGACCAAAAGCATTTTAGCATCTATGATAGGGATGGAAATTTGATGGGGAAAGGCGAGATCGGACGACCCTTTGTATGTCAAAATTTCTCTTGCCAGGTCGAAGGAGTAGGCAGAAAAGGAAAAGGATTTGAATTCAATATCGTTTCGGAGTTGACCGCTGCCTTAGCAATTCAAGGGAGCTTGGTGATTTCCCCCATAAAAGAGACGAGCCTAATCGATGTAGCCGTTCGATGGAATGAACCGGTGATGGGCAGAGACATTGCCAACGCAGTGGTGGATGCCTATCAGGAGGCCATGGTTTCCAAAAAGACAGAGGATATATCCCAAGTCTTATCTTTTATAGAGGCACAATTGAAGGTAGCGGAAGAAGACTTGCACAAAGCAGAGGAGAATCTCAGCAAATTCAAAGGAAAAGAAAAGGTGGTCAATTTCGATGCCCAAATAAAAGAAACCTTAGAACAGGCAACTCAATACGGCAAAGAGCTAAATGCCCTGGCAATCAACAGAAAACAAGCTGAGATCGTCCTGACGGCTTTGAATAATTCCAGGGAATTTAACGAAAGAGAGGCTCTGTTTTCATCAGGGGCCGGGCTCAATGATAGTCTTCTCGTGGATTTTGGAAAGAAACTTTCGGATTTAAGGATCCAAAAGGCAGCTTTATTGACTTTATACAAGGAAGAGCATCCTAAGATTCAACAAATTGAACGGGAGATCGAATCCATAAAAAAGAATATTGTGAGGGGGGTCCTGGGTCTAATTTCTTCATTAAAGATTAAGGAAAATGCCCTTCAAACGAACTTAGGGAAATTAGAAAAAAAGATACAATATATTCCAGCGACGGAACAGGAACTCTACAGTCTGCAAAGAATGGTTAAAGTTAGCGCTGGGATCAATGAATTCCTCCTGCAGAAGCGGGCTGAATTGAGCGTGAATAAGGCCAGTATTGTCTCGAATGTTTATCTTGTGGATATGGCCGTGGCTCCCAGGGGATTCGTCAGAACCGAACTTATGCGCACAATCCTTTTGGCTTTACTTTTTGGAGGAGCGTTGGGAGTGGGGCTGGCTTTTCTCGTTGAGTATTTTGACTCTTCAGTGAAAACTCCCGAACAGATTCAGAAGATGATTGATCTGCCTTATCTGGGGACGATTTATCATTTTTATCCCCAAGATAAAACATATAAAGAAGAACTGCAAATGCTTGAAGCCCCCTATTCTCATATTGCCGAAGCTTTCCGGACCATCAAGACAAACCTTATCTTTGCTACATCCGTGGGAGATCCGAAAAAGTTTATTCTTATCACCAGTTCCGCACCTTCCGAAGGGAAAACATTCGTTACGGCCAATCTGGGAGTGGCGTTGGCCCAATCCGGCAAAAGAGTTCTCCTGGTGGAGGCTGATTTAAGGAATCCTTTCTTGCACGAGATCTTTGGAATCGAAAAATCCCCAGGCCTTACTAATGCCATGCTTAATGGGGAGATCGAATACCCCGATCTTCCCATTCGGCCAACTCAGGTTGAGAACTTGGAAATTTTGCCATCCGGGGATAATCCTCCTAATCCTTCAGAACTCTTGTGCTCGGAAAAAATGGAAATAGTTTTCTCAGCACTAAGAGAGCAATATGATTTTGTTCTTTTTGATTCCCCCCCAGTATTCCTAACTAGTGACCCGATTATTTTGGCCCAAAGAGTCGATGGAGTAATTATTGTCACAAGGAGCGGAGAAACAAATAAGGACATCTTCAAGGAGGCGGTTGAGCGGCTTTTGCGGGTAGAGGCAAAGATATTGGGAATTCTTTTCAATGATATGCACAAGGAAGGGAAAAAATATTACTACAAAAAATACGACAAATACTATGGTAAGAGTATAGGAAAAGACAGGATAAATTAATACAGGCCAAAGGATCGCTTCAGAAAAGATTGCCCTCCAAATTTATCTGACTTTCAGCCGACCTCAAGAGTGATTCAAACAAGAGACCGAGTTTCTAAAGAGAGTTTTCCTTTTCGAAATAGACAAATACCAAAAAAATTTGAGTTCCCCTGAAGATAAATTCTATTGTTGCAAAAAACCTGGGCAAATGGCCCCTCAGCCCCTTGAATACATGGATCAAGAATGAATTTTAGGCATAACGAAAAAATCCCACCTTTGATGAGGTCTTGTGGGCGTCTATAAAAAACATTCTTATACATGACGACATTAATAGAAACACGGCCCGTCATTCCCGCGAAAGCGGCAATCCAGAATACCACTGGATTCGGGGTCAAGCCCGGAATGACAAACAGCAGAACATTTATGTCGTTGTGCATAATACGTTCATAAAAGGGCACAAATAATATTTCCCAAAATAGCTTCGCAACAATAGGGTAAATGCAAGGAATAACTCCAATAAATCAATTGCCAGGCACTCAAAACACCATCCTCATAAAACCATCGAACGGGTGGGTTTCTCTTAACCTCAACGATTTGTGGGAATATCGGGAACTGCTTTATTTCCTTAGCTGGAGAGACATCAAGGTACGATATAAACAAACGGCACTGGGAGCAGCGTGGGCCATCATTCAGCCCTTCTTTACGATGGTCGTGTTTAGCCTTTTTTTTGGAAAACTTGCCGGGATACCTTCGGACGGAGTTCCTTATCCTCTATTCTGCTTCGCTGCCTTGGTTCCGTGGAGCTTTTTTTCCAATGGTCTAAATCAGTCGTCAAACAGCCTTGTGGGTAGCTCCAATTTGATCACTAAGGTTTACTTTCCGCGCCTGGTAATCCCCCTTGCCAGTGTAATTTGTGGAACATTAGACTTTTTAATTTCATTTATAGTCCTTTTGGGGTTGATGGCATTTTATGGGATCACCCCTACAATGAACGTATTCTGGCTGCCATTTCTTCTTATGCTCGCCTTTGTTACCGCTTTAGGAGTGGGGATGTGGCTTTCAGCCCTGAACGTCCAGTTTCGAGACGTGCGTTATGTAGTTCCATTCCTGACTCAACTCTGGCTTTTTGCAACGCCAATCGCCTATCCCAGCAGCCTACTTCCGGGACAGTGGAGGACAATTTATGGTCTGAATCCCATGGTTGGAGTAGTGGAAGGGTTTCGCTGGGCGCTGCTGGGTACCAACACCGCTCCGGGCCCGGTCATAATCGCCTCATCGCTGGCTGCACTTGCCATCCTCGTTGGCGGGGCGTTTTATTTTAGAAGGATGGAGAAGACGTTTGCGGATGTAGTTTAATAAATTGACCGCAGACTGCTGACCACCGACGGCGGAGAGGGCTTACGATCCAAAGACTTTACAATTAATATGGCCTACAAATTCGAGAGACTGGAGATTTACCAATTGGCCCTGGATTACCTAGATCTGATCTATTCCTTGGCAGCACATTTGCCTCGCACTGAAGAGTACAATCTTAAATCTCAAATAATCCGTGCTGCTACTTCAATCGCCCTTAATATTGCTGAAGGCTCTACAACCCAAAGTAATCCAGAACAGTCTCGCTTTTTGAGCATGGCCTTGCGCTCATTAATAGAAACCGTAGCTTGTCAACAGATCATCGAACGTCGGAAATATGTAGAAAAGTTGCAGATAAAAGAAACCTATGAAGTTAGCCAAAAGCTTTTTGCCAAAATCCAAGCCATGCGCAGGGCGATGGAGAAGCCTGCGAATAAAGGCAGTTTAAAGAACGGCGGTCTGCGGTCGTCCGTCTTCGGTCGTATTCAAAATGAGTGACATTGCCCTCCGGGTCGAAAAACTAAGCAAGCTCTACCGCATCGGCTCTCGGGAAAACGGCTACAAAACTCTCCGGGAAAGCATAGTAAATGCTGCCTCTTCACCTTTCCGGCGTCTCTCTTCGGTTTTCGGTCTGCGGTCATCGGTCGGCCGTTCAGTCTCGTCGGTCGCCGGTCCCCGGTCCCCGGTCGTTTCTAACGAAACGATCTGGGGTCTCAAGGACGTCTCTTTCGGAGTCAAGCGAGGAGAAATAGTCGGCATTATTGGCCGAAACGGAGCGGGGAAAAGTACGCTCCTGAAAATTCTTTCTCGCATAACGGAGCCTACGGAAGGCTACGCCGAAATTTATGGCCGAGTAGGGAGCTTGCTGGAGGTTGGGACGGGCTTCCATCCCGAACTAACGGGACGGGAAAATATTTTTCTAAACGGGGCCATTCTGGGCATGAGGAAGGCTGAGATCGAACAGAAGTTCGATGAAATCGTTTCTTTTGCTGAAATCGAAAAGTTTATCGATACACCCGTGAAACATTATTCGAGCGGAATGTATGTGCGCTTAGCTTTTGCCGTAGCCGCTCATCTTGAACCAGAGATCTTATTGGTGGATGAAGTGCTCGCAGTAGGGGATGCTTCGTTTCAGAAGAAGTCGTTGGGGAAGATGGGAGATGTGGCCAAAGGGGGGCGTACCATTCTCTTCGTCAGCCATCAGCTGAACCAATTAAGAAGATTATGCGGGAGAGCAATCTGGCTGGATGAGGGGAAAGTTCAAGGGGTTGGTCCGGCAGGCGAGGTAATTAGCGAGTACGAGGCGAAATTCACTTTAGGGTTATTAGAATCAGCCAATGATAGAAAGAATGACCATGTTGCGGCGCGTTTCTTGAGGTGGGAAGTTGTAGAACCACGAACCGAGCAACCTAATGTATTGGGTACGGGGGGGCCGGTTACTCTGCGGTTCAGCTTAAAAGTAAATCAACCCATCAAACATGCCCGACACGGGATCGCTCTTCTGGGAAGAAATAACCAGTTGCTGTGGGGGACGGATATCGATAACATTTCATTCGAGCCTGGAATTTACGAATTAATTTATAGACTTCCGACTTTACCGATACAACCCGGCATGTACTTTTGGAAAGTAAGCCTGTTTAATGATGATGGATTAATCGATATATGGGATTGTACCCCTGGATTGCTCATTTCCACTCTGCCTGTAACTCATTCTAAAGATGAGTGGGCTGGCATTCTCAATATACCTTATGAATTCTCGAGTTCTAATCGGGTGTAACCTGGAATATTCATTAAAGAATATTCATAGATTTCTTCAAAAGAGTTGGCCTGAGAAAAAAATTAGCTCGGCACAGCTTTTCAAGAGGGGTTGGAAGAAAATATTCCGAAGGATTCCAGTACCTGTACATCTTCCATATGGTGGATGGTGGCTTGCAATAGATGACATAATCAGTATTGAAATTTCAGCACGCAAATTTGAAATGGCAGAGTGGCAATTCGTTAGCCGTTTTTTGAAAGAAGGAATGAATGTCTTGGATATCGGGGCTCATCACGGGTTTTATACGATTCTTGCTTCGAAAAAAGTTAGACCTTCTGGGTATGTAATAGCATTTGAACCGTCGCCAAGAGAGAGGCGATGGCTATCTCTGAATTTAAATATTAATCATTGTACCAATGTAAAGGTTGAACCTTTTGCGCTCACGAGTCGAAATGGAAAGGAACAACTATTTCAGGGAGGTGGGAAATTTACTGGTTTCAATAGCCTTCGGCCCCCAGCAATTTTCGAGCCAACCAAAACCATCGTTGTCCAAACAATGACTTTGGACAAATATATTGAAAAGGAATATTCAGGTAATTTAAATTTTGTAAAAATAGACGCAGAGGGAGCAGAATTAGAAATACTCAAAGGAGCGAGGAAATTACTCAATAGGAATTCAAGTCCTGTTATTATGATCGAAATCAGCGACGTGCGGACCGCCGCATGGGGCTATTCATCCTCGAACATCTGTGATTATTTATCTCAGCAAGGTTATCACTGGTTCTCCATTTCCTCGAAAGGGTTTCTGGTACCCGTTCGAGAAAAGGTGAGTTTGTACAATTTCGTCGCGGTTCACGATCGATCTCTGACTGCGGTGCAAGACTTGATCGGGCCAATGGAATAGGATATTTTGCCTGAAGTAAGCTGTATTTATGGGTTCATGGCGTCTCCTTGAATCCAAAAGAAAGAGGTATATAATATACTAAACGTATTAGAGTCTCTTACAAGAAAGGGACGTTCGCTTTTTTCGGTTGGCCATTCAGCGATTATTGTCTGGCAAGATGGCATTAATCCTTGGTGGATGTTACACAGGGATCGTCTGCGCTATTTAGAACTTCGACCCGCCTTGAGCTGTAAAAGTGCCATCGTCGTTTATGACATAGGCGCGCACCATGGGGAGTTTGCATCACTCATCGCCCATAGTCGGAATGTATCGGCTATATATTGCTTCGAACCCGTTTCAGGGATATTCGTCAAGCTAGTGGAGAGAACCCAGCAATTCAAGAAGGTGCAGTGCTTTCGAATTGCTCTGGGAAGCGAGAATAGTATCTGTAGGATGCATGTCAACGACTTCACCCCTTCTAGTTCTATTCTCCGCATGACCTCGACTCATGTGGAAGAATACCCGTTTACAAGAAATTCGCACAAAGAAGAAGTGCAGATGGTGACTTTGGATGAAGCTGTGCAGCTGTATGGCCTTGCTCCGCCTGACTTCATCAAAATCGACGTTCAAGGTTACGAGGATCGGGTAATCCAGGGTGGTGTGAATATCGTGAATAAGGCCAAATATTGCATGATCGAGCTGAGTTTGGTGAATCTTTACGAGGAGGGGACGCTGATTACAGACATGAACTCATTAATGCGGAAGCTTGGATTTCGCCTAGTTGGCATCATTGGGTGGAATGTAGGTCGATCCGGGGAAATTCTGCAGCTTGATGGGCTATATAAGAATGAAAAGGCATGAGTATCAACCAGCAAAAGTAATCAAACCCTGTTCTGATTCATGCGCCTCTCTCTAGACGCCTTGCATCTGTAACATTTCTGTTGATGATGTGATAAGTGCCACTGCAAATGAATGATCAGCTTAAAATATTTCGTGAGTTTCATGTCACTAACCTAAGCTGGATTCAAGAACGATCCTGGGTATGATAAAAGGGAATTTTCAGAGGTAACGCAGAGCAAGATAACGAATGCCTATAGGATTCTAAAAGTGATCCGTACATATTTCTTTGAGGGAATAGATTCTCAGAAGCCAGCAGAGCTGTTGTTTTGGAACTCGTTAAGGGAACGAATCAGAAAAATCGTGTCTTCCATTTTAATTTCGATTGGCAATAAATTTAACTATCAGGATCCGAGATTTCTTTGCCAAGCAAAAAATGATCTTTTTAGATTAGCCGGAGTACAAATCATTAATCGGGCTATCATTAGTGCGGGATTTCAATGCCTCTACCCGAAGAATATTTTATTGCAGGACCGAGTGTGCTTAGGTCATAACAACAGTATCTGGGCTTTTCATCGAGTGATAATAGGAAGGTATACGCAAACGGCTAGAGACTTACTAATCATATCAGGGTCGCATGATGTTGGATCCTATGAGCCGTTAAAAAATCAAGAAGTAATAGTGGGACAGGGATGCTGGATCGGTGCTCGCGTATTGATTTTGGGGGGTGTTCGGATAGGCAAGGGATGCGTTATAGGGGCTGCGTCACTCGTAAACCAGAGTATACCAGACTGGTCCATCGTGGCCGGGTCGCCAGCCCGGATTATCGGTAAGCGTGAGCCAGCGACAGTAATCTGGAACCCGTTTGGTCCTTACTCCCCTGGGGATTTAGCCGATATTGAATAAAGGCGGCAGATGTCTTTCGTGGCTGATTTAAGGCATAGACAATCGGAAGCAGTAGCCGATGTTAGTAAGATGCCCCGTATAACCGTTATAACGCCATCTTACAACCAGGGTCAATTTCTCGAAGCTACAATCCAATCTGTGGTGTTTCAGGCCTATCCTAATCTTGAATACATCATCATAGATGGCGGAAGTCAGGATGAGTCGGTTCAGGTGATCAGGAAGTATGAAAAACACCTGGCGTATTGGCACTCAAAAAGGGATAAGGGGCAAGCAGATGCTATCAATCAGGGTATGGGATTGGCGACTGGCGAGATCCTTTGTTGGATAAACTCAGATGATATGTATTTACCGGGTACATTCCTAGAAGTAGGTAAACGTTTTAATGGGAAAACAGATGAACCTTACTTCATATACGGCAGCGCCCTGACGATGGAGGAAAATGGCCAAAATCTTCAAGGGGGCGCACGGCTCGCAGGGATCTTTGATCAGGAACGACTCACTTACTCGGATTATATTGTTCAGCCCAGCACTTTTTGGACTAAGAGACTGTGGTTAGAGGTTGGGGGGCTGAATGTTGAATATCACTATGTCCTGGACTGGGAATGGTTTATTAGAGCTTCGAGAGTTACAGGGTTTGAATGCGTGCCAAGGTTTTTTTCGATCTACCGTTTACATGCCGAACATAAGACCGGCACTGGGGGAAGCAAACGGATTGGAGAAATTAACGAGGTCGTGGAACGATATGCTCCTGAATCTTGGAAACGGCTCTATAAATTGGTCTTCCCTCGTTACCAAAGAATCATTCAGATTCGTAGGCTTATCACCCGAATGAAAATTCCAGGCTCCTCTTATTTGTTGCCCTTGTTCTTCCCTCGCATCGTGCGGGAGGGAGGTGCCAAAAGCAGGGATCAATTGATGACCATTCTTTATATGTATGGCCTAGACCCTTCATGAGTTTTGTTTTTTGGAATCATCCAAAGACGGAAATATACACAATTCCACCATATAGACAATGGGATGTCAAGGATTGAAAGATCTGCCCCCACCCCCGCAGGGAAAAGGAGGCTGGCCATGGACAGAGGAGGCTCCACAACTTCCCGATTCCATGCCAAATGGCCAACCATGGCCAAGGATTACGATCATAACCCCCAGTTATAATCAGGGCGAATTTATCGAGGAAACCATTCGTTCCGTACTTCTTCAAGGCTATCCCAACCTGGAATATATAGTCATAGATGGTGGTTCCACAGACGGCTCAGTAGAAATAATTAAAAAATATGAGGCCTGGCTTACCTATTGGGTTTCAGAACCGGACCATGGCCAAAGCCATGCGATTAATAAGGGTTTCGAGCACACCCATGGAGAAATTTTGGCCTGGATAAACAGTGATGACCTGTATGCCCCTGGAGCCTTCCGCAAGATGGGCCAGGCAGTTAAAGACATTCGGGGATCTGGAAGCTCATGGGAGGGTTGGTTCATCGGAGAATGCTTGTATTGGAATACGGGGACAGATGAAAAAGATCCTTTGATTCCCGAGGCCCCTCCTGAGGATCCAGTTAAACTTCTTCGCTGGAGATGCCCTCAGCGCTCCAGCTTCTGGAGCAAAAGCTGCTGGGATAGGGTTGGCCCATTGTCTGAGGATTTGCATTTTGCCTTTGATACGGAATTTTTTCTGCGATTGGCCTTTTCCGGATACCGACCAATTTTGTTGCCCGAAGTTTTGGCGATGGCGCGGATTCATCCCCAATGCAAAACCGTTCTACGATCTGAAGATTGGGGACCCGAGACATTGATCATTTACGATCGGCTAGCCGGTTTTCTAGACCCAGCATTCCGTGAAAGGGTGCGACGGGCAGTACGAACTGATCTGGCCCGCGTGAGATACCGCCAGGCTTGGGACCAAGGTCGATGGCTTTCGGCGATGGTGGCTGCAACTAAGATTCTCTGGTACTCCCTACCTTGGAACCGCCAGGAGGGATTATCCATCTGATGGCCAATCCCCTCGTCAGTGTGATCATCCCCTGCCATAATGCCGCTGACTGGGTGGCAGACGCCATTCAGAGCGCTTTAGCCCAGACTTATTCCCCCGTAGAGATCGTCGTCGTGGACGATGGTTCAACCGATGGCAGTCGCGAAATCATTCGATCCTTCGAAGGGCGTATCCGATACGAATTTCTGAACCATTGCAGCGCACCCAAAACCCGCAACAGGGGATTGGAGTTAGCCTCAGCCGAGTTCATTCAATTTCTCGATGCTGATGATATCTTATTCCCCCACTGTGTTACTCGAAAGATTGATGCGATTCTTAGAGAAGGAGCCGACATCGTTTATTCTGGAGGTTTTTTCTTTAGCGTACAAGCCAACCAGGGGAATTACGAATCACAGGCGCCCCCGAAACCGGACCACGCTGAGGCTGTAGCTCATATCATCGCCAGCACGATCGTTACGACTCTGTTAATGTGTCGTCGGGCATGCCTGGAAAAGGTAAAAGGTTTTGATGAACAGCTCGTCAAAGGCCAGGAACATGATCTTTTGTTCCGGCTGGCAGTTGAAGGGTTCAAACTTGCTTATGTACCCGAGGCGTTGTCGCTCAACCGCACGGGTCATAATTCCCATTCGATCACCTCTTTGACTTCCCAACACCCTCTCCATTTAGAAAGATTATTTGATCGATTTGAAAAGATGTTAGAAAACACGCCGCTTTGGACTCGCGAGGTTCGTGCGGCCTTAGCCTGGCGTTTCCATCTCACTGGAGTCAAATATCTTTCCGCCCAAAATAGGCGAAAAGCCGTTATGATGTTTCAGCACGCCGTAACTCTTGATCGGAGATACATGTCCTACCTTCCTTTCTCGCGTCGTCTCACGGTTCCCCTGGTCGGCGCCTATTTCGCCGAAGCGTTTTTAATTCATTTGCGCCGTTTACTCCCACGATTTTCCTAATCTTTAATGGCTGGGTCGGAAAATAAATTGGCCAAACATAATGGGTGGTGGGCAAAAATGCTTCGGAAAAAAGCCGTCGCCAATGATGATACCGGAAATAAAGCTCTCACCCGCATCACTGGAAAATCCGAAATGGTGGGCTTAGCAGTGGTGCTTGTCATGGCACTCATTTTTCGCGTCGCATCATTTTGGCGTTACCCCTTTTGCGATGAATATTATTTTCTTGCAAATATTCAGAATTTTTTTGCGAATAAAACAATTAGAGTTAGCCAGTTTTTTTATCCAACTCTTTTCAGCTATTTAGGTGCTTTGGGAATGGGCGTTGGCTCCATTATTTATTGGATGATGGGATTGATTCCTACGGCCCATGGCATTAGTTATCTGGGGATCCGAAATCCCGAGCTAATGCTTTTGCCCGGGCGTTGTGTCAGTCTGGCATTTGGATTCCTAACGATTATCTTAATCTATAAAATGGGGAAGAAATTATATGGAGAGAAAGCGGGGGTTGCTGCAGCTCTTTTTTTAGCAATTTCTCCCACCCATATTTGGGAATCAGGATTTTTCGTGGCGGATGTTTGCGCAACCTTTATGGCCACTCTGGCGGTTTGGTTTTCTCTAAACATATCAGAGAGGGGAAGCTTTCGTGACTATTTTTTGGCTGGTTGCGCAGTTGGCCTCAGTTTCAGCACAAAGTATAACACAGTGCTGATAGCTGCCGCTGTCCTTACATCTCATTTTTGTTTCTTAAAAAGAGAAAGGCTATTAATAGATCCTAAGAGGTGGATTAATGGAAACCTAATCGGGAGTGGTTTAGCTGTAATCATTTCATTCGTAATGACGAGTCCAGGGTGGATAATCCAATTTCAGGGATTTGTTGGCGGCTTTTTCCACCAAATGCAGGTGGTATCTCAAGGGCACATGGCAATCGGTCGTTTTGGAGATAAATTTCAGATGGCCAAATTATATTGGGATGGTGAAGGAACTATTTCGCTCCTCGCCGCTTTTGCCTTTTTTTGGGCAACATGGAAGCATCGGGTCAGTGATCTAGTTATCGCAGGAGCCGTGCTTCCAGCAGTGTTGGTTATTGGACGGTGGTACAACAATATGTCTTTACATTATCTTCTCTTTATTTTCCCGGTAGTTTCGGTTTGGATTGGACGATTTTTATCAGAGGTTTCTGAAAGGATTGTTTCAAGACAGCAAAATTTAGTTTATTGGATTTTACTCTTGGTTGGTATTATCCAGCCATTTTGGGCAGATATTCAGAACGCCTACGCAGAGAGATTGAAAGACAATCGTTGGCTTGCCCAGGAGTGGATTCAACAAAACATTCCTGCGGGAGAAAAAATCGCGCTTGATTGGCTGTATACACCTCGTATATCGACCCAAAAGGAACAGGAAGAAGCTTTCCGAAAGCACCCGGAATGGTACGGTGTTTTTAATGGCATTCCGGCATACGAACAGATCAGTCTAGATAAAAACATCAATTGGCTAATTCTTACTGATGCGACTTGGCTGGTGACCAGCAACTGGGATTACGATCGATTTTTTTGGGGGGCGCCGCCACCGGAGGGAAACCCGCTACGGAAGGAATACTTCGAATATCGATCTTTTTATGAAGCATTACGTAAAGAAAAAGCTGGCGGGTTCGGGTGGGTATTGAGCAAATCATTCAATACAGGAAAAGGCCCCATTATTGAGATCTATCGAAATCCTAGATTTATGGAAAAGCGTTAGGGGCATGATTCTCATTGCTACGGTTAGAGGCCATAAATGATTCATGGGAAGAAAGTTACAGTTGTCATGCCGGCCTATAATGCGGAGAAAACTCTGGAAAAGACCTACTCGGAGATTCCTCTGGATTATATAGATGATATTATCCTGGTAGATGATGCGAGCGGAGACAAGACAACAGATATTTCTGGAAAACTGAGAATCCATACGATTACCCATCCTCAAAATCGGGGATATGGCGGAAACCAGAAGACGTGCTACAGGGAGGCTTTGAGGCGTGGAGCCGATGTTGTGGTTATGATTCATCCCGATTATCAATATACCCCAAAGCTATTGGTAGCAATGGCATCATTGGTCGCCATTGGACAATATGACGTTGTTCTTGGTTCTCGGATACTTTGTAATGGCGCCTTAAAGGGAGGGATGCCCCTGTATAAGTATGCGGCGAATCGAATCTTGACTTGTTTACAAAATCTTTTGCTTGGAATGAAGCTTTCGGAATATCATACGGGGTATCGATCCTTCTCGAAAGATGTTCTCCTAAATCTGCCGCTGGATGAGAATGCGGATGATTTTTTATTCGACAACCAGATGGTGGTTCAAGCTATCCACTTCGGGTATTCTATAGGGGAAATTTCCTGCCCGGCGAAATATTTCGACGGGGCTTCATCGATTGATTTTTGGCGAAGTATAATTTATGGGATGGGGGTTCTCAAAACATCCTTTCAGTTCTTCCTCCAACGATTGGGTCTTTGGCATTTCAGGATTTTCTCTGCTGACGGTAAAAGATTGCCTCTGGTTCCAAGGTCGATTTAGCATGATGGTCGATCGGTCCCTTAAATACAGTAAACTTCGTCTTATGCGAATTTATCCTTGATCTTATCAAGGACAGGAATCATGGGTATTTGATTTGGGAGGTCCTTTTGAGTTGATTCGTATGTTTTTACCAAAATAAATTGGACTTCAAGAATGGAGCATGTTCAAACCTGTAATTTGTGTAAGTCCGAGGAAACCGATTGGTTATTCTCAGTAGGAAATGATCACGTAGCGAACCGATTCTCATTGGTGCAATGTAAGAAATGCCAATTGGTTTACACGCGGCCGCGCCCCTCGATTGAAGAGTTAAAGGATTATTATCCTCCTGCCTATTACGGTTTGGAGGGTAGACGGTTCCGAATGGGATTGGAGAATCTTGTCTGTTTCTTCCGCCGAAGGCTGGCGAATTCCTTAGAACGTGATTTCCCAAAAAGAGGACGAATTTTGGAAGTGGGATCGGGACGGGGAACAGTGCTCGCGGAACTGGCCAGGGGAGGATGGGAAGCAACGGGTACCGAGTTCTCCACTCATTTGGCCGAAGCAACGATCAGTCAATTTGGGGTGAAGGTATATACCGTCCCCAATCTGGAAGCCTGCGGCTTTCAAGCTGGGTATTTCGATCTGATCCTCTGCTACCATGTACTAGAGCATCTGCCCAATCCAATAGAGACGCTAATTGAAATACGCCGAATTATTAAACCTTCGGGCTATGTGGTAATTGCTGTGCCAAATTTTGGTGGGGTCGTCGCGAATTTGACGCAGACGCGGTGGTTCGGACTAGATGCTCCGCGCCACCTCTTTCATTTCAGTCCGAAAACGCTATGCTTGTTAATAGAACAGGCGGGATTTGAGACTTTTCGCCATAGTAATTTCTCCCTTGAGCAAGATGTATTTGGTTTTTCCCAGAGCCTCCTCAATCTTCTGGGGTTTCCCTTTAATGCCTTCTATGATCTGATTCGCTGCCCCGAAGCGCAGCTGTACCATCAACGTGGTCGTAACGAAAATATTTTGGAGGGATTATTTCAGTTATTTATTTTTTCATTTGGATGCCTAGTCAGCTTGGTCGGACTGCCGGTAACGCTGTTAGCCGCTGCCTGCGGCAAGGGAGGAACATTGGAATATTGGCTGAGGCCGCGCGTACAGGAACGCATAGGGGATTAAATAACGGAGATTCAGCTAACCTGGAGGGTTATCTGCTAGTATTCGAAGAATGTTATGAAGGGGTTAGAGATATTCGTTAGAGGAATTAAGGGGAAGCTCAGGATTGGCATCCCCGGCTTGAATTATTTGCTTGGAGAAGCAAATACACTCATTCAAGAGGTTTTTGGGGGAGGTATTCATCGGCGTTTAAATGGTCTGATTGATATCTCCTTAGCTGCCCGATTTCGGACAATTTCGGAGCAATATGAGCCACTGGCTTTTAGAATTATGGGGGAGATACTCAAACCTGGCTCTTTCGCGTTGGATATAGGGGCTAATATCGGTTTATACACTCTAGCGATGGCAAAACTCGTCGGGCCTCACGGAAAAGTAGTTTCCTTCGAGCCGGCATCAGAAAGTTTTCAGGCGTTACTGGACCATGTCCGTCGGAATAGTTTAGGGAAAATCGTTGAAGCGCACATGCTGGTTGTTGGGAATAAGGCCGGAAATTGCCAATTTATTGACGATGGTGTTCTCGGTACAAATCGTGTTGGCGATTCCCTTTCGCAAAGAATAGGTGCCAAAATTGTAAAGCGAAGGGTAGTAACGTTGGACCAAATATTTTGTGGAGACGGCTCCCTGCCTGACTTTATTAAGATCGATGTGGAAGGATACGAGATGGATGTACTTGAAGGGGCTCAAAAAATACTAACCCAAAAACGCTGCCCGATTCTTTGCGAGTTGCATCCTGGATACTGGCGAGGGATGAATTTAAACCCTAATAATCTCATCAGGCTAACCGAGGAGCTCGGCTACAATATATTTGACCTAACTGGAAACCCCTGTTTTGATTTTGAGAATCGGAAGATCGTTTTGCTTAGAACAATGGGTTGGCACACCGGACGGTCCCATGTTTTGCCTTAGGGCCTTTTCTGAGAGCTATTGGAGTCGAGCCCGATGTCATAGAAATTGATGTTGAAGGCGCAGAAATCGAGGTGTTAGAAAGCCTAACCTGCGTCCTTCAGGGGAATGCTACAGTGTTCTGCGAACTGCATCCCTTTTTATGGCCAGAACCTGATATTCAATCTTTAATGCTGAAGTCGCTGCTGGATCAAACAGAAAGATCCATGGAGACTCTGCGTGGAGAGTCAGTGTCGGTTTACCAGCATGAACCCGTAGTCTTAGGGAAGAAAAGGAAGGTTTCGCACTGTTACACCAGGAACTAGATTTGAATGAAACACAAATGGGAATCAGCGATATGAGCGAGACCGCCGATCATACTTGGATTATTTTTGATGGGAGTGATCATCCAAATAGTATACATACGAGCATTGCGCGACGGATTGCGGAAAAAGCCCCTGTTGTGATTGTAAAAAGACCAGTAAGTGTCTTACACGACCGGCCGGTTCCCCCGTTTGATAAACGTTGCAAGCGCTCTTTTGATTTGGAAGATATTTGGTATTATCGTCCAATGCACTATCCGGAGCGATTGCCCGGATTCGGTCGGGTGCTAAGGTTGCTAAATGAATATTGTTTGCAGCGTGAAGTAAACCGATTGTTGCCAGAAGGAAAAAAGAAAATTGTCTGCTACGATTCGCCAAGGTGGCACCACTTGGCCGGGAAAATAGGAGAATTTCTTAGTGTTTATTTTGCAACTGATGATTTCACTGTCACCATAACCGGAGAGCCAATCAAGGGTGAACTTGAAGCCGAGCGTCAATTGCTATCAAAAATCGATATGGTTATAAGTGTCAGCGAAACTTTGGCACAACGCTTGGTCGAACGCAAAGCATTTCTCGATCGCCCATCTATTCACGTGCTTCCGAATTGTTTCAATGAGAGGATATTTGATGCATCCCGTAATTGGCCCGAACCTGATGCGTTGCGTGGTATATCGAGTCCCCGCGTTTTGGTGGCGGGTTATGTTTCAGAACGGATTGACTGGGATGGCATCCGCATTGCATCCCGCCTACGCTCCCATTGGAATTGGTTGTTTAGAGGGCCTGCGGAAGTGGGCATGCAAGAGAAAATTATTAATACATTAGGGCCGCATGGTTTCTACTTTTCTCCAATGCCACTGGAGGATATGCCTGCCTGGATGACTCATTGCGATGCGTGTGCTGTTCCTTATCGTTTGAACTCTTTTACCTTGGCAAGCTCTCCGGCCAAAGCTTATGAGTACTTGGCAATGGGAGCACCTGTCTTAAGCACAAGAGTGCCTTCGCTGCAGCCTTATGACAAAGTTATTGAATGGGTAAATGAGGCCGACGGGGAAAGCTACGCTCGGGCGTTGGATACCATTGCCATTCAGGCAAAAGAGCAAAATTTGAGGTTTCTCCGGCAACAGGCTGTGGTTGGTGATTCCCTTTCCCTCCGGGTGGATCAGTTCCGACAAATTGTATACAAAATGATCAATTTCCGCTCTGGATCTCTTGCTCCATCATCGACGGTTTATTCATTTCCGGATGGACTCCACATTTGAACCTGTCATTGAAGTTGTTCCCCTCAAACCCGTTACGGAAAAAATATCTCTCAAGAGGGTCCCTCATCCGACTAAAGATTCCTGAACTCCTACAAACGGCTTTGAAGAAGGTCGTACGTTTCCCATTGTATCTATGGCCCAATCATATTGGAGTGCCCATATTAGGGGGCCCGCTAAGAGGCAAACTCCTGCCGAAGGAAACAGCGCAGCAAAATCTGCAAATGTGGTTCGGACGATATGAATCGATCGTTGTTTCGGAGCTTCTTTTCGCCTCTGGTTCAGTAAGGATTGCTTATGATATTGGGGCCCATGTTGGCTATATGACTTTAGTGCTTGCTGAAAGTGTAAAGAAAGGGGGAAATGTTTTTGCTTTTGAACCGGTGCCGGATAACCATTCTCTCATAGAAAAATTAATACTTTTAAATGGTCTGAACGGAAAGGTTTGCCTATTCCCTCTGGCTTTTGGGGACACGGAGGGTAGTCAAAGAATGGTTATTAGAGAATCTTCTTTGATGAACCAACTTGAAAGTGCCGCCACTGATAAAATTGTTAAAGACTATCCTAAGATCTTTACCGCCGTTTCAACTTTGGATTCATTTGTTCTCCGAAAATCGAACCCTGCCCCGGATTTAATAAAGATTGACGTAGAAGGAGCGGAGGGGATGGTAATTGCGGGTGGTTTGCAAACATTGGATAGGTTCTCCCCGAAGCTATTACTTGAGATTCATGGGCCTGGGAATGCAGGGAAAACGTACGATTTGCTCCAAAGCTTGGAATATGAATGGACACACCTTGGGCGGGATTCATCGGATGAAGTCTCAAACAAACAGCAATTACTATCGTACTTTTCGAGATTCTCCTGGACGCACCATTTCATGCTGACCCGAAAAAGAAAAAATTAGATGGGATTATTCCTTCTTACATGGCTATTTCTATGGTAGCGAATCTCCTGACAGGTGGAGCCGGTTTTATCGGGACCAATCTTCTCCGGGCCATGCTGGATGAGCCTGGGCTAGCCGAGAATCTCATCGTGGTGTTGGACGATTTGTCAGGAGGATTCAAGGAGAATTGTCCCGATAATCCTCGCGTCCTTTTCATCAAGGGCAGCATTACCGATCAGAAATTAATTAAGCGACTTTTTCAGAGATATCATTTTCGTTTTGTTTACCATCTAGCCGCCTATGCGGCTGAAGGGCTGAGCCATTTTATTCGCCATTTCAATTACACAAATAATCTGATCGGCAGCCTAAATTTAATAAATGCTTCAGTAAATTATGGCTCCGAATGTTTCGTGTTCACGAGCTCCATTGCGGTTTATGGGAAAGGGCAGGTTCCCATGCGAGAGGACATGATCCCTCAACCTGAAGATCCCTATGGAATCGCAAAGTACGCCGTTGAGCTGGATTTGCAGGCGGCCCGTGAAATGTTCGGTTTAGATTTCATCATCTTCCGACCCCATAATGTGTACCGAGAATATCAAAATATTGGAGACCGGTATAGGAATGTGGTGGGGATCTTCATGAACCAGATTCTCCAAGGGAAGCCCATGACCATTTTCGGGGATGGGAATCAACAAAGGGCCTTCAGCTATATTGGGGACATAGCTCCGGTCATGTCCGCGGCGCCTCTGGTGAAACGAGCGCGGAATCGGATTTTTAATATCGGAGCCAATCAGCCCTATACGGTAAATGAACTTGCCTGGAAGGTGGCAGAGGCAATGGGCGTAAGATTCGATGTGGTCCATCTCCCGCCACGCAAAGAAGTAAGTATTGCCTTCTCTGACCACTCCGCCTGTCTGGAGGTTTTCGGGCCAGTTTCACAAACGACCTTAGAAGAAGGATTAGATAGAATGGCCAAGTGGGTAAAAAAGGTCGGTTCTCGGAAGAGCAAAGAATTCAAACAAATAGAAATAACTGATGGGTTGCCGCATTCGTGGTTGTATGAGGGTTGATTAGGGAGAAATAACGCGGGTTGATAGGTTGGAACGGTCGGAAGATGTTGAAAAATCCTAAACTCGGGGGGCTTTTGAGATCACCTGATGATCCAGAAGGTCGACCACTCATACAGAAGGGGAAATTCTTAATGGGAGCAAATTGGACAATCCCTATTGTGGATGGTATCCCAGATTTTATTACATATGCACCACGCACACAACGGTCACTGGTATTTGATATTCCGCTGATGGAGAAGCCTTCTTTAGAATTGTTAAAGCCTCCCGTGATTCGGGAGGGGCCCCCGAAATGGTTTAAGGAGGAAAAATATAAATATCCGTTATTGAAAGATCATCGGAAAGGGTTACTGCTAGATGCAGGATGCGGGCAAGGGAACCGCAGCACTTTCGAAAAATTGGGTTATGAGTATATTGGTTTAGATATCTCCTTTAATAGCCAGCAGCGATGTCGGGGGCCTTCTGATTTAGATATTGTGGCGGATTGTCATCGGCTTCCCTTACCATCTGGTAGCATTGAGGCCATAAATATTACCGCAGTTTTAGAGCATCTTTATTGCCCCCCATTAGCTGTTCGGGAATTCAATAGAGTTCTTAAATCTGGCGGGTTACTTGTGGGGAGTTGTTCATTTCTTGAAGGCGAACACTTTGATAGCCAGCACCATTATTCTTATCTAGGCCTTTATAGGTTATTAAAATATGCAGGATTGGAAGTAACACATATTTATCCAGGTTTATCCCTGTGGGAGATGCATTCATACTCCTTATATTTTAGCCTGCCTGCTCATCGATGGATGGGGAAATTGCACCGAAAGTTATATTTGGTGCTCATAGGGCTTAAAAGCAAAGAATCAGCTCAAAAGCGCCTGCTAAGACATGCCGCTATATTACATTTTGTAGCCTTCAAACGATCGTAAAAGAATAAGGCCTGTCATCCCTTGTTGAGAAGTAATATCCGTGAATCCGAATCCAATTCACAATCCATTTCCCCCGCATCTTGGGGTTCTTGTCTTGAACAGAAACGGAAAGAAGGTGCTGGAAGCCTTTTATGAATCGTTGTGAGCGCAGAGATATTCTAACCTGCACATCTACCTTATCGACAACGCGAGCGGTGATGGGAGCGTCGAAATGACGCTTGAACGGCATGCCGAAGTCTCCGTACTCCGTATGCCTCAGAACCTTGGCTATTGCATGGCCTACAACTTGGCAATGCCTTATGCCCTGGCGGAGGGGTGTGAATGGGTGATATGGGCGAACAACGACGTCCGGGTGGAAGCGGGTTGTTTAGATGAGTTGGTTTGTTCAGCTCAGAGTGATCCGCGGATCGGTGTTCTCGGGCCAGTCTTCCTAGCCTGGGAAAAGGATGAACCCATGAGTTACTGAAGGGCTTGGATTACGATTGGTGACTCCTTAGTCGAAGTGGTTTAGAAAAGGTGTTGGATAAAAATAATCTCTTGTCCCTTTTCTCGAAACATTCTTGGACACTTCATTTCATGGTGACCAGAAATAGATTGATTTAGAAGCAATAATCGAATTCGTTAGTCTTCATTCCTTATTAGGATGGGTTAAGTACATGGCGGTCAACCTTGTAACAGGCGGTGCAGGATTTATTGGGGCGAATGTTATACGAGCTATGCTTAAGGATCCGGATCTGGCGGGCTATGAAATCGTTGCCTTGGACGATCTATCAGGCGGATTCAGGAGTAATTTGCCTGATGATCCTCGATTAATATTTGTTGAGGGGAGTATTACGGATCCGAAATTGATCAATCGACTTTTCAAAAGGTATCATTTTCGCTTTGTTTATCATCTGGCTGCTTATGCTGCGGAAGGGCTTAGCCATTTTATTCGGCGGTTTAATTACACAAACAATCTATTAGGGAGTATAAATCTCATAAACGCGTCGGTTAATTATGGAACTGAGTGTTTCGTCTTTACCAGCTCCATTGCTGTTTATGGTGCTGGACAAGTACCAATGCGGGAAGACATGACCCCAAGACCGGGGGATCCTTACGGGATTGCCAAATATGCCGTTGAGTTGGATCTAAACACCGCACATGAACTGTTTGGTTTGGATTTTATTATCTTTCGACCGCATAATGTATATGGAGAATATCAAAATATTGGAGACCGGTATAGAAATGTGGTGGGGATTTTCATGAACCAGATTCTCCAAGGGAAGCCCATGGCTATTTTCGGGGATGGGAATCAACAAAGGGCCTTCACCTATATTCGGGACATCGCCCTGGTCATAGCCGAGGGGCCTCTAGTGAAACGAGCCAGAAATCGTATTTTTAATATCGGAGCCAATCAGCCTTATCCGGTAAATGAACTTGGCCGAAAGGTGGCAGAGGCGATGGGAGTAAGATTCGATGTTGTCTATCTCCCGCCCCGCAAAGAAGTGAACCTAGCTTTTTCAGACCACTCGATCTGTCAGGAGACTTTCGGGCCACTTCCCCAAACCCCATTAGAGGAAGGATTACGCCGAATGGCGGATTGGGTAAAGAGAGTGGGCTCCCGCAAGAGCGAAGAGTTCAAGACGATAGAAATCGCTCGCGGATTGCCCCAATCATGGCTTTCGAGTGAAAAAGAGAAATTTCCATTATAATTTGTCCGCCGCCAACATCTGGGATATTGAATGATGTATAAAATGATAATCCAGTATGCCTTAGTAGATGGCTGTGGATGGACAATCCGTGGGAATAATGACATTTTGCTGGAATCTGGATGCTTGGATTCCCTAATTGAATCTGGTTAGAGCGATTCGCGCGTAAGGGTGCTGCGGCCAGTCTTCCCGGCGGAGGAGTGGAATGGGCTCAATTACAACATGCTCCGGGACGGTTCACATGCTATCTCGGCGATGAGGTCTCAATCTAGAGATCCAAAGCCTACCCCTGTAGAGTATCGTTGATGTTCTCTGTTTTATCTGTTGTTGGGACTCGTCCGGAAGCCATTAAAATGGCTCCAATCATTCGATCACTCAAAGCAGATCCACGCTTCTCGTCTCGAGTTTGTGTCACTGCGCAACACCGAGAGATGCTGGATCAGATTTTATCGATTTTCAATATTGTTCCCGACATCGATCTTAATCTTATGCGTCCCAACCAGAGCCTTAGCGTACTAAGCGCAGCCGCTATAAAGGCCCTGGACCGGGTTCTCACAATTGAAAGGCCAAACTTTATCTTTATACAGGGAGATACTACTACCGTATTGTGCACAGCCCTTGCAGCTTTCTATCACCACATTCCTGTGGGTCATGTTGAGGCCGGATTACGAACTTGGAATTTTCAGTCGCCCTGGCCAGAAGAAGCCAATCGGGTGTTGGTCTCTCGTTTGGCCGACCTGCATTTCGCCCCAACGGAAAAGAACCGGGAGAATTTGCTAGGGGAGGGTATACCTTCAGATCGAATCTTTGTGACAGGCAATACGGTTATCGATGCACTATATTTTTCATTAGAAATGGTTAGGGCCAATCGACCGGAAATTCCTGGGTTCCCTAAAAAAAAGCCGGTCGCACGGGGCGACGGACGCATAGTTTTGATTACGGGGCATCGTCGTGAGAGTTTTGGAGATGGATTTGAAAACATTTGCAAAGCGATTGCGGAGTTAGCGAAGCGTTTTCCCGATGTCTGCTTTGTTTATCCAGTGCATTTCAATCCTAATGTACGAAAGACAATAAACAAGAACCTTAGAAAGATTAAGGCACCCAACATTCGACTGATCGACCCATTGCCATATTTGTCTTTTATCACACTGATGAGCCAAGCCACCTTAATCTTAACCGATTCTGGCGGTATCCAGGAAGAAGCACCTAGTCTGGGAAAACCGGTGCTGGTTATGCGAGAATCGACAGAACGCCCCGAAGGTGTGGAAAGCGGTGCGGTAAAACTTGTTGGTACCAAGTGGGAGAAGATTGTTAAGGTGGCGACTCTTTTACTGACAAACCGGGCGGCCTATGAAGAGATGAAAAGGTCGCATAATCCATATGGTGATGGGAATGCTTCAGAGCGCATTGTCGAGGCCTGCTATTCCTTCTTGGCAGGGAAAGAATGAAGGACAATCATTCGCCGATTAGACTCATAGAGATTGAGACGTGGATTCACCTAGACAACGAGGTGACTGGCATGGAACCGTCCGAAATGATTACTTCTGAGAACATTCTTTTATCTCTCTTTCAATAAAGTGATGAATGCAAAATTATGAGCTTGAGAAAAAAATGGAAGGTAGCTTAACGGGTTGAAATGAGCTGAAAGACCATTAGCTATTTCCTGAAAGTGGCGAGAGAGTATGGGTGAGGGAGTTTTGAATATATTGATGAGGGGTCAAGATTACTATAATACTAATTATATAAATTATGACCGACAGACATCATTACGAAAGGTCGAATTTTATCTTAAATTGGTTCGAAAATGGGTTCCACATGGCAACCGCATTTTCGAATTGGGCGTGGGTATGGGGTATTTTCTTCAGAGGGCCTCATCCGAATTTGAATGTATGGGATGCGATATAAATGATTTTGGAGTGGATGCCGCCAGGAACAGAGCACCAAATTTGCCCATTCGGAAAGGTTCTTACGAATGCATTCCTTGCAACCGGAGTCAAAAAGCAATCGTGTCATGGGACGTCCTCGAACATATCTCCGATTTGGATGTAGCATTGTCGCATATTTATTCAAGCCTGGTTTTTGGAGGATTCCTGATTGGGGTTGTGCCCGTGTATGACGGGCCTTTGGGATGGTTGGTTCGCCTTCTTGATCATGACAGGACTCACGTATGGAAATGGTCTAAGAAACAGTGGTTTCATGTCCTTGAACGACACCATTTTCGGGTGGTCGAATGTGGTGGAGTTATTCGCAAACTGTTGTTGTTTCGTTTTTATGTTCACATCATTTGGCCTAAGTGGCTATTGCGGAGCGTTGGTAGCGCTTTATATTTTGTTGCGGAGAAAAATGAAAGCTTTTTGGAAATGAATACATTTGGAGAAATCTCCTGACAACAAGAGGGCAAAATAATGCGAGTTTGGGTGGTACTGCCAGCATACAATGAGGGGGGTAACCTGGGCGAATTATTTGAAGGGTTCAAACAAACTATTGAGGATACATACAACCTTGATCTGCGTGTGATTGTGATAGATGACGGGTCCACTGATAACACGTCTGAAGTTATACTCCGCCATGCTGGGAACATTGAAGTTCAGGTGCTGAGAAATGAGTCAAATCTTGGGTTGGCCACGGCATTCATGCGGGGTATGACTACTGCGGCCAACCAAGCAGAGAAGCGTGACGTGATCATCTGTATGGATGCGGATAACAGCCATGTTCCCGGGCAAATACTGCGGATGCTAAGAAAAGCTAGAGAGGGCCTCGATGTAGTAATATCGTCGCGTTACCAGCCGGAATCTATTGTCCGGGGGGTGCCAATCTTTAGACGGATATTATCAAGGGGAATGTCGCTGCTTTTTCGGTTTGTGTATCCAATAAGTGGCGTGCGGGATTATTCATGCTCGTATCGCGCCTATCGGGCTGGGTTAATACAGGATGCATTGAAATCCCAGGGGCGTCGCCTTTTCTGCAGCGAAGGGTTCGCATGCATGGTGGGTATTCTATTGCGCCTGAGTAAGGCTGGAGCAGTATTTGGGGAAACTCCTATCGTGTTAAGGTATGATCAAAAAAGGGGTAATTCAAAGATAAATGTTAGAAAGACAATATTTACTACTATACACATATTGTTACGAGAAAGATTCTGCAGGAGTTAAGATTTTTGATCGGAGATAGACATGTTATCCATGAGATCTGGAATGGGTTATGGAAATCGAGACCGATGTTCATAGAGAACGCCTTCGATGCGCTGCCATGGAATATTAGGCAAATGCCATCTGATGTGTGTCGGTTTCACCTAATAGAGTATGGGATTTTAGACGGAACATGGAAAGGAATTCGAATAGGTAATGACCGGTTGAGAGATATCGGAAACGAAATTCTGTGAATTTTAGTAGCCGAGGCATGTTAGTAGATAGAAACGAAAGCCCAATGGATGTGAATGAAGTATTGGAAGAACGATATGATTTCAAGGGAAGACTGGAAAGTTAAGGAGGGTGGTATGGATTAGTTGCGGATATGGTGGGTGAATAGGCCGAATACCTATGGAATTTGGGAGATATGAAATGGTATTTGGGGTATGGGAAACTCCGGGATGAGAACGCAGGGCCTCGGTCAGTGGTGGTAAGATATATGTCGCCGGGCCCTCTAATTAGTGGGGGAGCTGGCTTCATAGAGAATGAAGGCGTTGAATGAATAGATTTCCGGAAAGGGGTACTGATCGCTGTGCGGTTTGCGAAAATGAAAATCTGACAGCGTTCATTGTTCGCGAAATGCAGATTGGACTTCGCGAGCCATTTGAGTATGGTCGATGTAATCGATGTGGTGCAATCAACCGTCTTTCGAAGGTTACCGAATTATTCCGGTTTTATCCTTCGCATTACTATTCCTTTCTCCCTGCGCAGAGCCGCTCCAAGAGGAAGGGTTTTGCGGAATGGCTAAGAAATAGGCGGGATCGATCCTTATTAAGGCATCATATGGACCCCCTCGGACAATTTCTGGATTGGGTTTCGGGGGGGGAAACTACAATCTTATATCGCTTGATCGGTAAATGCCGAATCAAATTGGCGAGTCGGGTGTTAGATGTTGGGTGCGGTTCAGGAAATCTCCTTCATCGAATGGCAGAAATTGGTTTCCAGAATTTACTTGGCGTTGATCTATTTTTCCCTGGAACTTCATCCTGCAGCGCTGGAAATCCGCGAATCATAAAGGGCGATCTCTCTTGCGTTCAAATACAACAATTTGACCTGATTATGATGCATCACTACTTTGAACACGCTGAGAATCCATTCGTTCAATTGAAGCTCGCCAGAAATCTGCTTTGCTCCGGGGGCATCCTTCTGATCCGGCAGCCCCTATGCGATGGGGAAGCCTTCGAGAGATATGGTGCCAACTGGTTTCAACTAGATGCGCCCCGGCATGCTGTCGTGCACTCCTTGGCGAGCATGAAGCGACTCGTTGAGAAATCGGGGATGAAGATTCAAAAGATCGTATGGGATTCGACGGACCAGCAGTTTTGGGCCAGTGAACAGTATCTCAATGATATTCCGATGTATGCCGAGGAGAGTTATCTTTGCAATTCGAAAAAGGCCCCATTCACTCCTGAGCAAATTTGCAACTGGCGAAGAGAGGCTAAAATCTTAAATTCACGCGGCTCGGGGGACCAGGCGGCTTTTTTCATTGAAGTAGCCTGAGAAGCTCTTATACCCATACCTCCCTAGACCGCAGATGGATCAAAACCGAATTCCATATTGGGGTAGATTCTAAGAAAGATTTCCGGATGAGCCAAATGGAGAAATCTCCGCGTACGGATCTTGAATACGTGCAGTCCTGTGATCTCTGTGGATTGGACCGTTTTTAGTCGGAATTGGACGTCAAGGGCTGGAGTCTCGTTCGCTGCGAGCAGTGCGGCTTGGTTTTTACCTCCCCCCGATATACGGAGACCTATTTGCAAAGAATGTATACCGCAGGCTATTACGAGGTTGCTTCCGAATATCTATCTATGCAGATGGCTGAACCATCCGATGATGAACATGATTTGGCCAAATGGCTTCTAGGGATGTGTTTATTTGATCAAAAAAGGAGAAAGGCCAGAAGCTTGGACATTGGATGTGGAGCGGGCCGGATGACGCAGGCTTTCCAGGATAGTGGCTGGGAAGCCGTTGGGGTGGATTTGAGCCTAACGGCCATTGAAGCAGGCAGAAATCGAGGTCTTGACCTGCGCATCGGTGATCTTAAGGATAAGGGCCTGGGCCTATTTGACCTGATTACCGGTTTTCATTTTCTAGAACACGTTCATAGCCCTCGTAGGTTCTTGTTGCGGTGTGCTATGCTTCTTGGCAGAAGGGGATTGCTGCTCATCGAAGTTCCCAATTACGCGTGCAAACGGGCCTCCAAGATGGGCAAAAATTGGCCCTATTTATACCCCGATAGCCATCTATACCAATTTACTCCTGATACCATCCGCAGATATCTGCACGCAACAGATTTCGATATGATTCAAATCTATAATATCCATGGAAGAGGGCCCTTGGAAAATAATCATCGATGCTTGGCTGATGGACCATCCAAAAGGATGAGACTGAAAGATCTTCTTTTCGCCACCCGTCATATTTTCTATTGGTCCTCTGCAGGTCGCAAAATTGCCAGACGCCTTTTTTGGCATATCTTGGGATATGGAGAGTGTATCCAGATACTGGCCAGGAAAAGAAGCTGAAAAATTGAAAAGGTTGAAATGGATAAAAACCCCCCTCTTTTGGGGATCATGATTCTCAATCGCAATGGAAAGCAGTGGCTCGCTCCGCTCTTTGAATCAATCGGGGGTAATGGATATGCGAGCCTTCGTATTTATCTTGTTGATAATGCAAGTGATGATGGCAGTGTGGAGATGACACTGGAAAGTTTTCCTGAGGTTACTATAATTCGCATGTCTCAAAACATGGGTTACTGCATGGCATATAATATGGCAATGCCTTATGCATTCGCCGATGGATGCGAATGGGTGGTATGGGCAAACAACGACATTCGGCTCGAACATGGCTGTTTAGGTGAGTTAAATCGTGTTGGGCAGAGTGACCCGCGGATTGGTGTGGTTGGTCCAGCCTTCCTGGCATGGGAAAGGGATGAACCCAATTATTACATGCTTGGAAACCATCCGGCTGCTATCTCAGCAATGATGTCTCGATCTCGGGAGCCGATTGATGTTGATTGGGTAGAAGGTTCTTTTTTGATGGTAAGGCGTGGCTGTTTCGAAACAGTGGGGCCTTTGGACCCTTACCTCTATTTCTACTGCGAAGAAACAGATTTTTGTAGGCGGGTGCGATACAGGGGCTGGCGGGTTGTACTGGTACCAAGTGCCTATGCTCGCCACTATGCCGGTGGCTGGTCAGCCGATAACCGACAGAACAAATTAACGTCAAATTTGCTTCAGGTGCGTAACTATTACATTTACCATTTTTCCAATCCTTTCCAAGGCTTCCGGGCAAATTTGGCAGATGCATGTCACCTGTTTCTCGTATATTTAAGAGCCTATATTCCCGGAGAATTAACCAGCGCTTGGTTCCATATATCATTATTTGCAAAACTACTTAGTGAAATACGCCCGATTTATATGAAATGGTCTCGCGACCGCCAGGGAGGCCAACCTCCTGCCACGGTTGCGGGTTTTCAATCTGCTGAAATTAAGGTAATCCATGGTAGAAATTTCGGAAAGTAGCCAGGCAAATGAGCCGAGAGTCTCGGTAGTAATCCCTGTTTTCAATCGTCCTGATTTGCTTGACCGTTGCCTTTCCTCGCTCTTTCAGCAAGATTCTCCTCTGGCAGATATCGAATTTTTGGTTTGTGATGATGGATCCACAGTAGACCTTGGGCCTGTGTGGAAGCGCTTCCAAGGAATTCTTCCCCAAATAAAATTCCTAAGAAGGGATGCATCCAAAGGGCCCGCAGCAGCTCGCAATATGGGAATACGCCACAGCAAGGCTTCAATTATTGTCACAATCGATAGCGACGTCATTTGTGCACGAGATTTTTTGCGCCGAATTGTGGAAGCACTCGAGGAACATCCGGAATGGGCAGCGGTTCAGGGGGCCGTGATCCCCATTGGCGCTTGCGCTTCTCCAATTTGGGATGCGCCCACGAATAATGGAGAAGCATACCTGACCGGGGCGAGTGCCTATCGGGCAACAGTCCTTTTTCAAGTCGGGGGATTCGATGAAGCTCTTTTAGTTGGAGAAGATGCCGCCATGGGGGCGGAAATTTTGTCTATGGGTGAATTTGGATTTGTCAAGGAAGCCATTGTATACCATCCTCGACGGCCAGTCACCCTACGAACACATTGGGATTGGCGGCGGAACTGGAAATACGAGATGATTCTAGCCAAGCGGTATGGTTTTCTTTCTTTCCCCGGAAAGCCTGCGGGTCAGTTTCCTCGATGGAGGATAGCGAGAGCGGCGGTTTGTAACCTGCCAGCTGGCCGTTTCCTCGAAGGGGTAAATTATTTGAAAATAAACCCTCTGGAAGCAATTCTTGCATGCAGCTATGCGCTCTTTGATGTATTTTGTGGACTCTTATCGCTGAGGGAGATCCTCTTCGGGAAGGTGCCTCCACGGCGCAACTATTTGACACATCGACTTGACCAAGGGATTAGCGGGAGCAGTAAAAGCGAGAGCTAAGAGGATTAGAGGATGGGGAAGAGAGGTCCTTCCGGAACGAATTTAAAGGGGGTCAATAATTAGTTTACAGGAGATATGGGAAACCAGTGTGTGTTAAGCGTTTGGGTTTGGACATCCCGATTCCAGGAAGCATGAAAAAGCTCTGTTGTCTTTTTATCTCTCGTTTTGCTCCAGAGCGGACCCGAACAGATCCGCACACAGGATTGCCATGGTATCTAAGTGAACGGACAAGGTTTATAGGCCTGTGGGGGAAACCAGAGTACAGGAAGGTTGGTTTCCTTGAGCATTGTGAACGAGTGTTTGAGGTGAATCTGAATCGGGCAGGATGGCTGAATGGTACCTGGGCGGTAGTAAAGTTAGCCTGTTTGGGCTATCGGCCGGACGTAGTGATTTGTGGAGTGGATGAGTACTCGCTAGCCCTTGGATGGTTTGCGGGAAAAACGGTTCATGCTCCGGTCTTCAGCATGATTGAGGATCCTCCTTTTACTGACCGATATCTTCCCCCAATGGGATGGACTCGCCGAAACGAAAGGCGGTTTCGGCGGCTTCTGGTGGGAAAATTCCTTCGTTCCCTTTCAGGTATTTTTTGTTTCGTCGAAAAAGAGGTTTTGCGGGAATTCAATATCGGTCTTACGCCAGTATATCAATTAATGAATGGTACATCAAAGAAAGCCCTGGATTGGTTGCGCTCCAGGCATAGACCTCTGAATCGTTTCTCCGAATTGCGAATCGGTTATGTCGGGGCTCTGAATCGAAGGCAAGGGATCGATGATCTTTTGGAGATCTTTGCCGAAGCTCGAAGGAAGGAGCCTCTTTTACGGTTGCGCCTTATCGGTCCTCTCGAGCAAGATTATGCCTCTGACTATCAAGAACGGATCAGAAATCTTGCCTTAGATGGAAATGTAGAAGTTACGGGTTGGCTGCCCTATGAAAGAATGCTGGAAAAGCTCCAGGAATGCCATATTGGGGTTTTTTGCAATCAACCCGGCGAGTGGGTTCAGGTCGCTCAACCTCTTAAGATATGCGAATACCTCGCTCTATGTATCCCCACAGTGGCCTGGGACTACCCAGGAGTTCGCCGATTACTGGATGGGGGAAGATTGGGGATTCTGATCCCCTCAGGCCAGAAATCCACTTTTGTAGATGCCATCGTTCGTTTAGCCGACTCGAATGAACGAGGTTCTTTCGAAGCAGAAATAGGCGTGGCCATAAAGACCCGGTGGTCGAGCGATTATTGGTATGAAGAAACCTTAAAAGGAATTATGTCTTTTTTGTCAGCCTGAGTTGACCCTGAGAACATTAAATCCAATTAAATTTCTTTATCTCTTAGTGAGAAATGAAATTATGGCCCGAAGTGGCCTGCAGCCCAGGGGAGTTTACACTTTTTCGAGATTGGGAATTCGTTATGATTATTCGGATAAGCCAGGAATTCGTCTTCCCAATGTATCCGGCAATTATCACTATGTCTTGAAGCAGTTTTTTGAGTTCCATGGTTTGGGTAAGGAGTGTTTATTAGTTTCTGATAGCAAGAACGTGAAAAGGGTAATGGAAATAATTCACCCTGAGGCTTCTTTTACAACCACAGATCTTTTTCCTGATTTAATGGGGAAGGATGATTTTGATCGTCCGGATATCGTTTGGGACGTCTGTTTAGTTCCGGATCCCGATCTTTTTCCAAAGAGATTTGACTCAATAATATGTCATGCTCTTTTGGAACATATCATGGCGCCCGCGACCGCAATCAAAAACATGTTCAGTCTATTGAAAAGTTCTGGTTGGTTGTATGTATTAACCCATACACCTTCTTTCCCGCTTCATAGATATCCACGTGATTATTTGAGAATTCAGCATGACTATTTTGAGGATCTTCCTGGGTATCTCTGGAAATCCTTTTGCATCAAAATCGAACTGATGGAACTGTACTCCCATAAGGGGGTCGTGATTGTTGCATATAGAAAAATTACGGAAGAATTTAATGGATCATCTCAGAACTCAAGGGAAGGAATAAGAATTCCTTCGTGGTTAAATGAAGAGAGACGGTAAGGAGATTTGACCTTAAACTCAAAATCTCCAGGGACCTTCCGGCTATTTTGAAGGTTATTGAAGCCTACAAGGCCTGTGGCTACGAGATCGCTCTCGGAAATCCCGACTGCCTCCTAACGCGTTTGTCCAAGAATGGCCGGCCGATTGATAGTAGCGCCGCCATCTCTCTGAGTGACCTTCTGCTCTTTCAATGGATTGCGGCCATGGCTCCGTGGGAACGGGCCCTTATAATTGGTAATTCTTTCGGCTTCTCCACTTTCATCCTGGCGAGCCTTTGCCCCGGGTGTTCTGTAGATGCCATCGATGCTGAAGTGGAGGGAAATGAAAATCAGCTGGGTTCTGCGATAACCCGGCAGATCGCCATGGATTATTATCCTGGGGTGAAGTTGACCATCGGGTTTTCCCCATGGGACTTGGAAAAAGCTTGTAGATTCAGAGAATATGAATTTATTTTCATCGATGGTTTGCATACCAATGAACAGCTGATTGCCGATTTTGGAGGGATTCGAGATCTGCGGTCTGAAAATAGCGTCGTGTATTGCCATGATGTCGGAATGGCCGGGATGCAATCAGGCTGGCAACATATAAAATCGCAGTTGTTGAAAGAGAATGATGAAGCCTTCGACTTGCAATTCACCAGTTCAGGATCCACCATGGTCGTAGGTGGGATTCCCGTTTTGGAGGATTTCATGAAGTTATGCTGCCGGCCGTTGGGTGAAGTCTATTACTATTTCGGTTCGCGGCATGTGGGATTCAGGACGGCGGCACGGATGCTGTTGCGAACATTCAAATATTCCAGCCCCTATGGGCATTATGCAGGAAGATTGACTTTGGGGCCTCTTCTTGGGCGGATTTTCAAAGGAAAAAGTCGAACCTGATTGAAAGGTGCCCCCTTGGACTTCCCATTCACCCCGTCTTTTCCGGAATTCGACCGGTCCCGGGTTAAGACTTACGCTATGGGGTCTACCCCAAGCCGACAGCGAGTCGCGGTTGTCATTGCGGCCCATAAAAAGGATTCAGGGCTGGGACGATCCATTGAAAGTTTCCGGCGTCTTCTGGCAGACCCGATGGATTTGATATTTGTAGACAATGGATCGGAGCAGAATCTGAAAGAATGGGTGGAAGAAAGATACCGCGACATATCGGTGATACGACTCGGGGAGAATCGCCTTTTCTGCGGAGGATATAACGCGGGCATCCACCTGGCGATAGAAAGAGGTTATGATTTTATCCTGATCAGCAATTCGGACACGGAGGTGGTCAATCCCGATTTCTTGCAGGAGATGTTATTGGCTGAAGGCCGCTGGCCACAAGCTGCTTTCTTGGGCCCCGAGGTTTTCTGGCGAAATCCGGGAGCAATCCAGAAAACATGCCTGCAATTCCCCTCGCTATGGCGAAGTTTCTTGACGTGGCTACCCTTTCGATTGATAAAAGGGTATTCGGGCAAGCAGCCCCGGAGGGAGACAACGGTTGAATTTTTGAATGGAGTTTGCGTCTTGTGCCGGGCAGAGGCTCTGAAGGAGGTGGGGCTTTTGGACGAAAATATGGGGGGATATGTGGAGGATGCAGATTGGAGCTGGCGAGCCTCGCGGAAAGGCTGGGTGAGCGTGTTTGCACCTATTCCGAGCGTCGTTCACTATGAGAACACCACCGGCTACGAGCCATATTCACTGAAAACATTCCTCCTTAAACGTAACACAGTGTATTGGTACCTGAAAATTGGTAGATGGCAATCGGCGCGAATTTATGCCTTGGCTTCGATAGTCCTGGCAACGGTTAAGCTGTTGTGCGCGGCTTGCGCAGAGAAACGAAGGAGACACCGCTATTTCCTTAAGAGATTGGTTAGGGCATTTCAGGGTTTATTGCGAAGGGAACCATTGGGCGAATGGTTCGGACCTCCAATGGGACCTTGGGAGAACGAGAATGAATTCTGAACCGAAGCAACTCAACGCGGCTAAGACAGCCTCCTTGATAGCGATTCCGAAGCCTGTACTTATCAGCTTACTGTTCTATTTGATAACTTTAGCCGTAACCCAATCCGTTTATGGCTATCCATTCATGTCCCTAAGGTGGGTTGCTCTCGGAACATTTACCTTGGTGAGTTTCGTCTACTGGCTTTTTGGCCGTATCCTCCGGGAAAGGCATGTAAACTCTTGGAATGATCCAAGCATCGTATTTGTTTATCTAGGGGCAACCCTGCTCAGCTTGAGCACTGCGGAAAATTATAAATTCAGCGGCCTTAGATGGGCAACGCAGGGGATGCTTATATTGAGCTGCATGGTATTCTTGCGGGGGGCTTTCAACCCCGAAAAAATAAAGGACCTCTTGTTGCCCTTAAAAATCATAATCCTTGGTCTTTTAGGGATTTCGTTTTTGTTCCCTGCTCCTTCGACCCCTTATGATAATCCTTATTTTCGTGGAGCCATGGGAGACTCGAATTCGCTGGGCCACGTTTCGGCCATTTGCGCATTGGTATATTTGTATGGGGCAATGACAGCGCGGCAGAAAAGTTGGAGAATCATACAAGCTGCCCTGGCAGCATTTGCCATCCTGATAATTATTCGCAGTAGTGCTCGAAGCTCAATGCTAGCTTTTTTCATCGGTTTTATACTGGTCAATTTCTATTTCGGTTTAAGCCGGTCGCTCCTGGTAAAGTCGGCTGCCTTTATATTTGCAGCCCTAATTTTCGCCAGCCCAATGTTGCAATCGAAGGCCGTACAGTACCTTATGAAAGAAGAGAAAAAGACTGAAAATCCGACATCCATAGTTGTTATGAAAGCATACAGCAAAATGGGTCTTTTACCCGAAGGCGTGTTCGCTACGCGTGAGCGTCTATGGTCTGAATCCTGGGAAGGTTTCATGCAGCGCCCATTTTTCGGTTGGGGATTTGGAGCGAACGCCAATGTGCCAAAGGAATGGGCAGTTGGCCCAACTGGGACCACTCTGTCCCGGGACATAACCAATGATTTTCTTTTCATTTTGGAAGGATGCGGCCTGATAGGATTTTTGGGGTATCTTTTACTCATTCTTGCAATTCTAAAACAATCCCCAACCCCCCAGGAATTTCTGCTGCTGCGGGAAAGATTTAGAAGGGCCTCGCGTTTTAGGCCCGTGATATCAACTTCCGAAAATGCCATATTAAAGAGTCAAACAACACTGGCACGGGGGTTTAATGGCAGAAAGAGTAACGGAAACCAAATGATTCCGAATGATCTAATATTATCAAGAGTCTATGTGCATGCACAAATGTATATCCTTTCCGTTAGCCTCTTCGTACTTTTCCTTTTTGATGGAAGTGCCTTTTCGGCGGGTAGTCTTATTTCCGCCATTTTCTGGATAAGTGCAGGCGCTGCAAATCTTGGCCGAAGGGAGGCTGTGGCTAATGAACGGACGAATCCTAATGAAATATATGGGTTCAGAGGTCCAAGGGACCGAGGGTTCAAGTGAGGAGAAGAATACGAAGAAAAAAAGAGAAACCAGAAAATTTTAGCTCAATGTGTACTTAAGAAAGGGTTCAAGGGTCCGAGTGAAGGGAATCGCATGAAGGAAAAAGAGAAAAATAAGAAAACTTTTGGATAAGTGAAGAAGCTAAGTTCCTTTAATTGGTCATCAAGCCCCTTCGGGGCCGAATATGCGCTGCGTCCTAGTTGGGGGCTTTTGCAGCGTTCCTACGTCCGCATGTTTGGGCTGTTAGACCTGCCAAACCGGCTTCGGGCGCGAATCGTTCTGCCTGAATTAAATACGCTCCAGCCTAAAAAAGTTCTGGATCTGGGGTCAGGAACTGGTTGCTATTCCTTTTATGTATCTCGGCAAGATAGTATAGATGTTTCTGCCGTAGAGATTAATCAAACACGAGTCTCCGAATCGGAGCATATTGCAAAATGCCTTGAAAGAGGCAATGTAAAATTCTATTTAGGAGAGGTGCACGAATGCTTGCAGAACTTTTGTTCGGATAGCTTCGACCTTGTATTAGCTATCGAAGTTCTGCAATTATTTCCTAATATTCGGCTTGCATTGCGAGAAATATATCGTGTGCTTAAGCCAGGGGGATGCATTATTGGCCATATTCCAGTTTTGGGACACCTAAGACCTTATGAGAAGACTTTGTTTGGGGATAAAAAAATTCGGCAACTACTTTCGGATGCAAATTTTCAAATGCTAAGGATCATCCCCACTTTTGGCGGGATACTGCGTAAGCTTTGCGGATTATATGATCTCATAAGTGGGTCACATGTGTTCGTCGCGTTACTGTTTCCAATTATTTTGCCTCTTTCTGTTGCATTTCGAGTGGAAAATCCAAGAGGCGATTACAGATTTTTTGTGGCACGAAAGCCGGCCGAAGAGATGACCGAAGACTGAAAAATACCGACGGAAAACCGGAGACCGAGGACCGACGAATCAAGACTGAGTGCTGAGTCATGAGAATTGAGTGAGGAAGGCGACGTACTAAGGGCGAGCGGACCAGAGGCCGAAGACCGTTGAGCGAATAAGCGACAGATAAAGAGGAATTAAGAAGGTATAGCAAAGTGAATCCAGCTATGGTCATGCCGCTTCGGGTTGGGATTATCATGGACCACCCCAGCCCTCATATGGTTGGGCTTCTTAATGCCCTTGCTGAACGTGATGACTGTTCAGCAGAAGTCATATACCTTGGAAGCCACGCCCCCGAGCGACGATGGGAGGCTCCAGGCAGCCAATTACCGCATCGATTTCTTAAGGGTCTAACCCTGATGAGAGGCGGCCTCCGGATAAACGTCGGTTTAATCCATTCTCTGCGGCAAATGAGAGTCGATGTTTGGTTGCTGAATTCGGTCTATAGTTCCCCCAGCACCCTAATCGCGGCTTGGGTATTAAGTCGGGGCTCAACCCCATGGATCTATATGAACGAACCTCCGAGGCCTCGGAATCCAATATTCTCAGCTTTCAAGTTACTGCCTTTTAAATTTGTGGTACGGAGAGCATGGGGGATAATCGGGATGGGAGAAAAGGCAGTGGAAATATATCGATCTTTTCTCGACGGCAATCGCCCCATGACCTCAATTCCCTATTACCTCCACCTTGAAGATTTTTTTCAACTTCATCTGCCAGATGCGCCCAGCGATACTCAGCGATTACGATTTCTTGCCTGCTGCCAAATGATTCATCGAAAAGGGCTGGATATTCTACTGCAGGCCTGTGAGCAGTTGCGGGATATGAATTGGCAATTGACCTTGGTGGGAGATGGACCTCTACGGCATAAACTGGAACGAGAATTTAGCCGCTCCTTTCCAGGCGAGAGGGTGATTTTCAAGGGAGAGGTTCCTTATAGCAAAAGGCATGAGGCTTTTGCGGGACATCATATTTTTGTCTTCCCCTCGCGCTGGGACGGCTGGGGGATGGTGGTTGCCGAGGCACTGGCCGCTGGTCTCCCGGTAATAACTACCGATCAGGTCATTGCGGCTCACGAGTTTATCCACGATGGGAGAAATGGGTTTATCGTTCCCGTAAACAACCCTCTGGCACTAGCAGAGAAGATGGCCTATTTCCTGCTCCATCGTGGAGATATTGCCCAGATGGGTTTGGCGGCCCGGCAAGAGGTCAGAGATTTTCGGCCAGAAGTAGGGGCGAAGAGATTGGTCCAATTTCTGACCGATCTTCTCCAACGCAAAAATTCTTTTCCTCCAGACTTGCCTCCCAAGACCCTGCATTATAGCCCCACGTGGAAAGTTTTCACAACTCCAGATTCGATTTCCGCGCGCATATGGAAGGAGGTTCGACACGGCTCCAAGAGTGCCGTAATTAGGCTGGGAAACTCTATGCGACGCCAATCTCGTCCCCATAGCCACCGGATTCTGGTTTATCACCTGGTGTTGAAAGAAGACCGGAAATCCTTTGAGGAGCAAATGAAATTTCTTAAAGACTGGTTCTTGATTTGTTCAATTCCCGAGATGATGAAGCACATTGGCGCCCGAGAAGGCAGCAGCGCCTTTCGGACAGCGATCACTTTTGATGATGGTTTTCGAATTCTTATGGATGATTGTTTAGAAATTCTAGAGAAGCACAATTTAAGAGCAAGTTTTTTTATCCCCACCGGTTTCGTTGAACTTGCGGGCCAACGTGAAATGGCTGCGCGTTTTAGTTTGAAAACGCACCATTACAATCTCCCGTTAGAGCCCATGGGCCCGGAGGATTTACAGACGCTTGTGAAGTTGGGCCATGAGATCGGGAGTCATGGGGTTTCTCATATCAGCCTTGGCTCAATGTCTAAGCAACGGGTGACCCGAGAACTTGAACAATCTGCACAACGGATCGGGCAGTGGACCAATATGCGCCCCACAGGTTTTGCCTACCCTTATGGACATACTGTCAGTTTTTTGGGGCATCCAACCCAATGGGTTCGGCAGGCGGGTTATCATTACGGTCTCACCCAGCAAAGAGGGCCAATCCATACCTCATCTGATCTTTTTTTATTGCCGCGGGAGCACGCTGAAGGAAATTGGTCAGTTCGTGATCTTCGTTTTTTTTTAATGAAATAGAGAGTTTGTGAGGTCGAGGGTTGTCTATTCGAGTTCTGCATGTGGCTCATGGGGTAGAGCAGGAACAAACTGGGGCAGGGTATGTGATTCCAAGGCTGTGCTCTGCTTTGGTTCAGCAGGGAATCAGAATCACGTTGATTGCTTTACACCTTGGCGGGGATCCAATCGAGGACATTAGCAAGGCGGACGGCTTAGAATTCCGGAGATTTCCATATTTGGGACCTCGGAAGATCGGTTATTCTCCTCAGCTGCGATCTTTTATGAAAGAAGTGGTCAACGACGTTGATATCGTGCACACCCATTTTTTATGGTCTTATCCGCAGGCTCTGGCCGCACGCATGGCTTTAGGGAGTCAAAAGCCTCTTGTACAAACAATCCATGGAGCCCTATTCGCTGAGGCCTTGTCGAAATCTAGTTTTGTCAAGTTTATTTGGTATGAATTCATCGATGGCCCAGCCCTGCAAAAGGCCCAATCCGTTGTAGCCACCAGCGAGAGCGAAGCCAAATGCATAGAGAGCCGGTTTTCCCCCAAACGATTGGATGTTATTCCTAACGCCATTGAGACTCCTAATTTGCCGGATAAAGATTTTGCAGTTCAATGGGCTCATAGGGTTCTGGGGGATAACCATGGAAAATATGTACTTTATTTGGGGAATCTGCATCCCCACAAGAACATTGAAAAATTGATTACGGCGTGGTCAGGAATTCAAAGAAATTGGCCCGAACATATTTTGGTGGTAGCGGGACCCGGCCTGGGAAAATATATCATGAAACTTCAGGGGCTCATTCACAGATTAGGACTCACTGAGAGAATAAAGCTTTTTCGCCCGGTTTATGGGCCAGATAAATGGGCGCTTCTGTATGCGGCCGAGGTGGTGGTCCTTCCATCCCGCTCAGAAAATTTTGGCCTGGTTGTGGCCGAGGCCCTCTATTGTGGTACCCCGGTTGTGGCTAGTCGCGGGACACCGTGGTCCTGCCTGGAACCAGAAGGTTTTGGACACTGGGTGGAAACGGAGGACTCGCTTCTGGCTAAGGCCATCAATGACCTTCTTTCCTGGTCCACCGAGCGGCGCAAGTTAATGGCCGCAAATGCGCAGCAGTTTATTCGCAGCCATTTTTCCTGGGAAGAAGTTGCAAAGCAATATATCGCCCTTTACCGCGACCTGCTGCAATAAATTCCTGAACCGCCTTTCAAGCTTCGGCAAAAATTTTGAGTTTCCTCAATCCCTCTAAAAAGCAAAGAGTTCCCGTAAGTGTCATTATTCCTGCTAAAAATGAGGCGGGGAATATCCGGTGCTGTTTGGATCATTTAAAGTGGGCTGATGAGATATACCTGGTGGACTCACAGAGCACAGACGGAACCATTGAGATGGCCGAGGAAAAGGGAGCGAAAGTTGTTCAATTCTATTTCAATGATACCTACCCCAAGAAGAAAAACTGGGCTTTGCAAAATTTGCCCTTCCGCAATGAATGGGTTCTGATTGTCGATGCGGATGAGCTAATCCCGCCTGAATTAGCTGAGGAAATCACCACTGTAATCCAACGGCACAATGGCTATGATGGTTGCTACATCAATCGCCGTTTTTTCTTCCTCGGACGATGGCTTCGTCATTGCGGATATTATCCCAGCTATAATCTAAGGCTCTTCAAGCACCATTTGGGCCGGTATGAAAAAATGCTCGCGAAGGGAGCAGGCGATAATGAAGTTCACGAACACATCATTCTTCAAGGCAAAACGGGCTATCTTCGTCAGGAGATGCTGCATTTCGCTTATCCCGATATCGCCACCTGGGTGGAGAAACATAACCGTTATTCAAGCTGGGAAGCCGAGTTGGAGGAAAGGTTTCGCTCCGGAGACCCGGAAGGGAAGGAGAACGTCATGGATCGGGGTGTCCGATGCAAACGCCTCCTGAAGCGGATCTATCTGCGGGTTCCTTTCCGTTTTGTTTTCCGTTTTTTCTATGCCTATATTTGGAAGAAGGGATTTTTGGATGGTAAAGCGGGTTTCATCTTCTGTGTCCTCCTGTCTTTTTACGATTTTCTTTCCTGGGCTAAAGCCTACGAGCGAAAAATTCGACCGCTGGAATCCTAAGGAATTGCTCCAGCCTCACTCCGCAAGACTTTGATTGCTAAGTTTTATCCAAGAGAACTAATTTGAAGCCGCGGTGGTTGAAAGACATTTATTATTCGTCCATGGGACGGCTAACCGCCATAAATTATTTGTGGCGAAGAGCCTTTCCCAAAATCCCGAAAAATGGCCGGGTGATCTTACACCTGGGGTGCGGGGACCATTACATTGCCAAGCCAGGATTCATCAACATCGATGGGAACCTGTTCCGACGCAAGGACCTCTGGCTGGATATAACCATTGGGTTCCCTTTTCCGGATGGAAGCATCGATGGCATTTTGGCCAGCCATGTCCTCGAACATCTTACTGAAAAGCAAGTGGGTAGAGTATTAAAAGAATCCTACCGGGTTTTGAAAGCTGGAGGTACGGTTCGATTCATTACTCCTCATTTGGGGAAATCCATCGAGGCCTATGTGAGGGGTGACATAACCTTTTTCAGCGACTGGCCTGACCAACGGTATTCCATTGGAGGAAGATTCAACAACTTCTTACTGTGTCGAGACCAGCATCGCTTGATGTTTGATTTTAGTTTTATAAAAGAATTGCTTGTGGGGGCGGGTTTTGAAAGCTGCTGGGAAGTGTCTCCCTGGGAGTCAAAAATATTTGAAAATTCTGAGCTGGCGGAGATTCAGGGAGGAATTTCTGAAGACCCCCAGTCATTATTTGTGGAAGCTTCTAAAATAGAGAGATGAAAGTTTCGGTTATCACGCCAGTTCTGAATGGTAGGGAGACCATCCGGGAAACCATAAAGAGTGTACTAGATCAGGAATACCAAAACATTGAACATATCGTCATAGATGGGAATTCAACGGATGGAACCCTGGAGGTGATTGCAGACTACAAAGATCAGATTGCTAAAATGATATCCGAGCCAGACCAGGGTATCTACGATGCTTTGAATAAAGGGATCCGGCGCTCTTCCGGAGATATCATCGGAATTTTGCATGCCGGGGATCTTTACGCCCACGATAAGGTTCTAAAGAGAGTCGTCGAGGGTTTTGAAAACCAAAGTGGGGATGGTTGCTACGGAGATCTACAGTATGTAGATCAGAAGGATCCAAATAAAGTAATTCGGTATTGGAAGTCCTCTCCATATGAGGAGGGAAAATTTAGGTTCGGATGGATGCCCCCTCACCCGACCCTTTTTGTCAAAAGAGAAATCTACGAAAAATATGGTCTTTATGACAAAGAATTCCGCATTGCCGGAGACTATGAATTAATGCTCCGGTTTCTGGAAAGATATAAAATTTCAATTTTTTACATTCCGGAAGTTCTCATAAAAATGAGGGTGGGGGGAATCAGTAATCGAAGTGTCCAGAATATATTTTGGAAAAGCTATGAGGATTATAAAGCCTGGAAAGTGAACCATTTAAAGGGAAGTTTCTCAGTTATTTTCTTAAAGAACTTATCCAAACTCCCCCAGTTTTTCATAAAGACCTGAGAGAAGAAAAAAAGATTCTGGAAAATATTCCATGCTTAAATTCTTGACCCTTTTCATAATCGGTTTTGCTTCCACCTTACTCCTCACCCCTCTGGTGAGGTGGATCGCCGTTCAATTGGGTGCTTTTGACTTTCCCAATGAGCGAAAGGTACACCATCGACCCATTCCCCGACTGGGCGGACTCTCGATATTTATCGCCTTTAATCTAGTCTTGCTCATATCCTGCCAGTTTGGTTTTTTCTTTTTCCCCCCCAATTTCCTCAAAGAAATAAACTATGGGTGGCTGTTCGCTGTTTCCGCTATTGTTTTCGCCATGGGGGTTGTAGATGACTTCCGAAGTATTCCCCCCAGTCATAAACTCTTCTTTCAGATCATGGCAGGTCTTATCGTTGCTTGTACCCCCTACAGGATCGAGGTCATCACCTTTCCCTTCGGGACCCTCAAACTGGGGATTTGGTCAATCCCGGTAACCATTATCTGGGTCGTAGCTATCACCAATGCCCTTAACCTATTAGATGGATTAGACGGGCTCGCGGCCGGGACGGCCTTCATCGTTTCCATTTCCATATTTGGTATCGCCCTGCTGAATGAGAACATCGGGTCTGCCCTCATTTCCATCATCCTGGCGGGTACGACTTTGGGATTTCTGAAATACAATTTTCATCCCGCCTCCATTTTCCTCGGGAACTCGGGATCCTATGCTCTCGGGTTTATTCTTTCAATTCTTTCCCTGCAGAGTCGTTCCAAAGATACGACCACCATTATCATTCTGATTCCTATCCTTCTTCTTGGCCTTCCCATTATGGACACAGTTTTATCCATGCTCCGGCGACTCCTAAGATCTCTTCATATTTTGACAGCCAACGGAAATGGGGATCATATCAAATTTCTCTTTTTGGATCGGTGGAATATATTCCAAGCGGATCGGGATCATATTCATCATCGTCTTCTGCAATTGGGGTTTACTCAAAGCAGGGCGGTTATTTTTCTGTATGCCGTCTCTTTCATCCTGGGAGCCCTGGCGTTCTCTTCGGTTTATTTCAGAAATATCAATCAGGCCCTGCTGATTATCGCGATTGGGATTTCGGCCTTTATTGGGATTAAAAAATTGAAATACAGTGAGATAGAGGTCCTCAGGAATGGAGCGCTCCTTCCCCTTTTTGATACCCCCTTTATAAGCCAAAGGATCATTAAAACTTCTTTAGATTTGGCGTTCATCGCTTTTTCCTACTACCTGGCGTTCTTCCTCCGATTTGAAGGGCAGATCGATTATGCAGTCAAGAAATACTATCTCTCCACCGTCCCTCTGGTCGTATCGATAAAATTACTCTTCTTTTACGTTTCCGGGCTCTATCGCGGGGCTTGGCAATACGCGGGTGTAACGGATCTCATGAGAGTGGCCAAGGCAGTCGTGCTGGCTTGTATCACGGCGGCTTTTTTTCTCTGGATGATCCCCAGCTTTGGAGTGATCAGTTGGACTGTCTTCGTGATTGATTTTAACCTTCTTTTCCTCATGGTCTTAGCGGTTCGTAGTTCCTATCGGATATTGGAACGCCTCCATGAGTTCACCGACCACCCAGGAAAAAAGGTTTTAATTTATGGGATTAGCGTCAGTAGTTTGCAAACGATAAAAGAATTCATCCACAATCCCCGGTTGAACCTCAGCCCAGTGGGTTTCATCGATGATGATGCTCAAAATCAGGGTTTTCAGGTCGATGGTTATCCTGTCCTGGGATCTCTCGATTCTTTAGAGAAGATTCTTCAGAATCATGCCATCGCAGAGGTCATTGTATCCCGGGATGACATCTCTATGGAGAAGCTCTCTCGTCTCGCCCAGATCTGCCAAGCCCACCGCATTTCTCTCCGCCGATTCCAGACCCAGCTTGAAGAAGTACGCCTACCCGTTTAAAAGAACCATTCATTCCGTTCTCCTCCGGTTTCGCCAAATCCTTCCCGGTCTTCTTCCCCCCCTCTGCCTTTCAGGTCCTAAATTCTTTTCAGTACTTAGGAAGGAAATTCATCTAAGAAAAGCTGCTTCAGGTAAAGCCAGCCATATTTCTTAGTAACCCGAAGCGGATGGATGATGTAATAAAGGAAAAATAAAGATCGCGGAAGCGGGAAGGCCTTCCAATCCACGACGGTTGGATGCAAAGCCATGCGGAGACGATAACCCATCCGATCCCGAAAGCGTTCAGTTATTTTCAAATAGAAAAAGGAGCGCTCCAAGGGTCCTATGAGAGTCTTCGATTCTTGAAAAAGACTTTGCTGCAATTGCTTGGCCGATAGTTGGGCCGCAGAATCAGCTTGAACCTTTCCCCAAATTTCTTTTGGCAGATCTGTATCCATAAGATCATGAGCCAGGGAGAGGCCTAAGAATAAAATCCTTCTCCACCCCTGCCGTTCAGCTTGATTGATTAATCCCCTCCAGTCGATCCCTTGATCAACCCGAATCAATTCCGCTAAATCGCGGATCCAAATTAATCGTTCCCAGCAATGGAACGCCCCATGCATGGCAAGGATCCCGATGAGATCTTCCGGGGCAAAGGTCCAGACTATCCGGCCTTCGAGGGGTGCTTTCCTAAGCCTTCCCCAGAAGCGTTCAAAATTTAACGGGAAAGGAAAATCCTTCGGTTCCCCCGATTGGATCTCTACCATGACCCGGCCGTCGTTGCGGATGAACCAACCTTCCAAATCGGATTGGAGGAAAGCGATTTCTTGTTCCGGGGTGAGGGGTAAATCGAGCCGATATCCTTGGGAGAAGAGAAGAGCTTTGACTTTCTGGATGTCTCCCCTGTGAACAACGATATCCAGGTCGTTAAACGTGCGCAACGACAAGTCCCCATAGACGGAAAGGGCCAGAAGGGGTCCCTTAAAGGGGATGGCGGGTATTCCATTCGTTTCAAACAAATTGAGAAGCTTGAGGAGTTCCTCAGTCAGAAAAATATTGTGCCCGGCGTTGGCTAGAAATTGGTTATGAAGCTGATCCAGTATCGTTGGAGGGACTAAATCTGGGAAAGTTTTTTTGAGACGAAGGTAAAGAAGGGGGAGCACCCCGTGCGTACCCGCCATCCGGATCAGGTATGGCCAATCGATTTTGGAATGGAGCAAAGCCCTGACCTGATCCGCTCTCTTGGAATCCAGACACGTTCGCGCACAGCAGAGCAGCAAATCAACTTCTGGCCGGTTGGCCAAGCGAAAGACCTCCGTCACCCCAGTCGGGCGGTTGGCTCCCTTTCTGGTTGGACCTGCTGGTAGGCAACCAACGATCGGTAGTACTCATTAGATTCCCAGAGCAACTGATGCGTTCCCATGGCCACGAGGCGATTCTCATTCAGTAAAAGGATGCGGTCCGAAATCTTGATGGTCGAAAGCCGGTGGGCCACTACAAAGAGGGTTTTATTCCGAATGATAGCCGGAAGCGCATCGAAGATTGATTTTTCCGTCATACTGTCCAGCGCAGAGGCGGGTTCATCAAACACGAGGATGTCTGGATTTATCACGAGAGCGCGAGCAATGGATATTCTCTGTTTTTGCCCTTCCGAGAGGTTGATTCCTTTTTCCCCCAAGACCGTCTCATACCCTGCGGGAAGGCTTTGGATGAATTCATGGATTTCAGCTGCCCGGGCGGCGCGGGTGACCTCTTGCCCGCTGGCTTCAGGGTTTCCATAACGTAGGTTCTCTATTATGGTTCCGCTTAAAAGCATGGGACTCTGGGAAACATACCCGATGCGCCGCCGGAGGGAACCTACTTCATATTCGGAAGCCGGGTGGCCATCAAAGTAGATTTCGCCATCCGTGGGCTTGTAGAAACGCAGGATGAGGCATAGCAAGGTCGTTTTGCCCACTCCGCTGGCCCCACAATCGCCACCCGTTCCCCGGGTCGGATGTGGAAGGAAACATCCTTGAGCACTGGTTCTCGGGCATCGTAAGAGAAGGAAACGTTCTTAAATTCAATTTCTCCCTTCAACCACTCCACGGGTTTACCCGTACCCATATTCTCTTCCGGAACAATATCAAAGAGAGCCGAAACACGCTCCAATGAAGCGCGGGCGTTTTGCAGGTCCAGGTTCGCCGTCGCTAAAAATTGCGCCGGCCCGAACACATACCCCAGGTAGGCCTGAAAGGCGAATAATGAGCCCAGGGTCCATTGGCCTCTAATCACCCAGTATGCGCCTAAGGCTAGCACGATTGCGCGGGCAACACCGGGCATGGAACTGATGGCCAGGTTGGCGACCGAAGCGACAGTGGATTGCTCCAGAGAAATTTTTAGGGCGGTTTTTAGCTCGGACATCAGACGCCTTACTGTATGGACTTCGGAGGAAAAGGCCTTCATCAAAGACACCGAAGATAAAGCCTCCTGGAATCGACTGGAGACATGAGCCTGTTGTTCCATGCTGTGATGGCTCAAAGTATGCATCTTACCGGAAAAGTAGCGCATGGACAAAATGACGCCCGGAAGGATGACCAAAACAGCAATCGCCAGCTTCCACTGCAGGTAAAACAGCAACGCCACGCCCCCCACAAAACGGAGGAGATTTTCACCCATGGAGACCGTGGTCCGGGAAAAGAACCATTGTAATCCGTGAACGTCGGAGGATAGCCGCGACATGAGGTACCCCGTCTGATGGGCGTCAAAAAATGCCTGGGGGAAGCGCAGACTCCGATTGAGGAGATCTTGCTGGATTTCCAGAATGACCGCCTGTTCAAAGCGCGTAAAGTAGAATGTTTGAAGTAAGTCGGTCAGCTTGTACGCCAGGGCGATCCCGATGAAAAGAAGGATGAGAACGAGCAAAAGGTTCAATTGGCGACTCAGGATGACGTCATCAATAAGATAGCGAGTAATCAGTGGCTGAGGAAGCCCGAGAAGAGAGGTGAGGATAATGAGCCCAGCGCCCAGAACTCCTTTTGGCCAATGGCGGATTACAAAAGGATAGAGGTTCCTCAGGTTGGTCCGGACACTCGGATAGCGATCCTGCCCAGAGAGGCGATCATGCGGCGGTTTATAGGAAAGCCCTGTCTTTAAATAATTTAGCCAGCTGCGCATTTTGTTGATTTATCTTGCTTATGCCAAATGGAACGGGGGATGGATACGTCATCCATCCCTTCCTGAAATCTATCGCCTCTCGGATCTTTTTTAGGGAAAGCACTCATATAAAGAGAGGACCAGAAGGATTCCTCTGGAAGCATTCGGCGTGCCCGTTTCAGGCGCCCTGGCTGAGTTGGGATAAAACTTTCAAGTACTCATTCTTGCTGTATTTCGGCTGGTATTCCTTTTTTATCCTCAGACCCGCGCGAGCTCCGTCCCAGAGGAGGTCGACATTAGTCAGGGCCAGGCCTTTTCCGGCCTCCACCGCAGCAACGGCTTCCGGTTGGCGAGCACTTCATCGAGCCGCGAGATCTTAGTTTTATGTGGGGCCTCGCGGAGCAACTCGGGTTCGGTTTCCGCTTCCCGGGCGATTCGCACCATGGCTTCAATGAACTGGTCGAGGGTTTCTTTGGACTCGCTCTCGGTGGGCTCGATCATCAAGGCCCCATGGACCACCAGGGGGAAATAGATGGTTGGGGGATGGAACCCATAGTCCATCAAGCGTTTGGCGATGTCTAAGGCCGTCACCCCGTATTTACTCTGCAAACGGTCGCTAAAAACGCACTCGTGCATGCAGGGGAAGTCGTAAGGCAGGTGATAATGATCCTTCAGCTTGGCGCGGATGTAATTGGCATTCAGCAGGGCGACCAGGCTGGCCCTGCGCAACCCGTCCGCACCCAGCGAAAGGATGTAGGCATAAGCCCGGACTAGCACGCCAAAGTTTCCAAAAAAAGATCGAACCTTGCCGATGGTCTTGGGCCGATCATAATCAAACTGGACGTGCTCTCCTTTTCGGGTGATCGTCGGTACGGGAAGATAATCGGCCAGGTGCCCCTTCACGCCTACCGGCCCAGCGCCCGGACCTCCTCCTCCATGAGGAGTAGAAAAAGTTTTATGAAGGTTGAAGTGCAGAACATCTACCCCCATATCTCCTACCCTGGCCAGTCCCATGAGAGCATTCAGGTTCGCCCCGTCGCAATAGACCTGCCCGCCCTTTTGGTGCACAATCTCAGCCACCTGACAGATGTTCTCTTCAAAAAGGCCAAGGGTGTTCGGGTTGGTGACCATAAGGGCGGCCACTTCCTCGTCCATTTTTTCTTCGATGGCCTGCGGGAAAAGCACGCCCCGTTCATTGGATCTTACCTGAATAACCTGGTACCCGCAAAGGCTTGAGCTGGCCGGGTTCGTTCCATGGGCGGTGTCCGGGATCAGGACTTTTTGGCGAGGATTTCCGCGATCGGTTAGGTAAGCGCGAATCATGAGCATACCGGTGAGCTCTCCCTGAGCTCCGGCGGAAGGCTGGAGGGTCGCCCGGTCCATGCCGCTAATCTCGCAAAGGAACCTTTCAAGATCGTACATCAGTTGCAGGGCTCCTTGAGAAATCTCCTCCGGCTGATAAGGATGAGCGCCGGCAAAGCCCGAGAGACGAGCCAACTCCTCGTTAACCTTGGGGTTATACTTCATGGTACAGGAGCCCAGGGGGTAAAAGCCGGAATCCACCCCATAGTTCCACTGAGAAAGACGGGTGAAGTGACGGACGATTTCCACCTCGCTCATTTCCGGGAATCCTTCCAAGTCTTTGCGGATCAACTTCCGGGGCCAAATGTTTTCGGGGCTTACCCTATCGACATCTAGCCTGGGCAGGGAATACCCTTTTCTGCCTTTTCCTCCCCGCTCGAATATCAATGGTTCATTCAGAATCAGTCCGCACTCGCCCGGCCAGTCTTCTCTCATCTTGAACTCCTCAACCCTCTATCGGGAGGGAACCCCTTTCCTCTTTTTCCCTTTTGCCTATTTCCCCCCTGAATTTCTCCGAGTATTTCAGCGAAACGATCGATATCTTCTTTAGAATGTTTCTCCGTAACGCAGACCAGAATTTCTCTTTCCATTTCCGGATAGAATCGCTTCAGGGGAAGCCCCCCGACGAACCCTGCCTGCAACAGGGGTGGAAGAATAGATGACGGTTCTCCGTCCAGAGTAAAAACAAACTCGTTGAAGGTGGGAGCTGAAAATCGTAAGCGGCCCGATCCTCCCAGCTTTTTTTTCGCATACTGACCCTTGCTCAAGTTTATCTCCGCCAGCTCCCTCAGGCCTTGCTTGCCCATTAAGGTCAGGTAGACCAGAACCGCCAGGGCACATAAAGCCTGGTTGGTGCAAATATTAGAGGTAGCTTTTTCTCTGCGGATGTGCTGCTCCCTTGTAGCCACGGCCAACACAAACCCCCGGCGACCCTCCCGATCAACGGTTTGGCCCACGAGCCTCCCGGGCATCGAGCGAAGAAAGCCTTCCTTACTGGCGAAGAATCCCACGTAAGGACCGCCGAAGCTCAAGGCATTCCCGAACCCTTGACCTTCTCCTACAACGATGTCCGCCCCTAAAAGGCCGGGGGGCTGAAGGAGGGCCAAGGATAGGGGTTCGGCCACGGCCACGATCAACAGGGCTCCTTTGTCATGGACTATTTTCACCCCTTCCTCCAAGTCCTCCAGGCAGCCGAAGAAGTTGGGCTGCTGGATCACGACGGCGCTGGTCTCTTCATCTACCCCCTCCTGCAGGGCCTCCAGATTCGTGGTGCCTTCTGGGGTATAGGATATTTCTTCCAGCTCCAAATTCAGAGGATGGGTGTAGGTGCGGGTAACCGTCCGGAATTCAGGATGGACAGCCCGACTCAAAAGACACTTTCTCCTCCCTTTGATTCGCTGGGCCATCCATACTGCCTCGGCCACCGCCGAAGCCCCATCATAAACCGAGGCGTTGGCCACGTCCATCCCGGTGAGCTGGCAGATGAGGGTCTGAAACTCGAAGATGGCCTGGAGGGTACCCTGGCTGATTTCGGGCTGGTAAGGTGTGTAAGCGGTGTAGAACTCCGACCGCCGCAGGACATGGTCCACCACCGCAGGGATGAAATGATCGTATGCCCCCGCCCCTAAGAAAGAGATCCGCCTTTTTCCCTGGGTTCCTTCCTCGCTGAGAGAAAGAAGGTGCTGAACCAGTTCCATCTCCGAAAGCGGCCGGGGAAGTTCCAAGGCTTTTTTCATCCGCAAGGATTCAGGGAGGATGGTCGTTAACTCTTCCAGGCTCTTGATCCCCTGGGTCTGGAGCATTGACTCCCAATCGCTTTCGGCGTTGGGAATGTAGCGCATCTTTTACCCTTTCGCTTCCTCTTCCGCCACAAAGGCCTCGTAGGCCTCGGAGGTGAGAAGATTGCTCAATTCCGCCGGATCAACGATCTTCAACTTTACCATCCAGCCCAGCTCGTAACACTCCCGGTTGATCACTTCCGGGTTATCCCGCAGCGAGTCATTCGCCGCCTCTACCGCCCCACTCACCGGTGCATAGACCTCGGCCACGGCTTTGACTGAATCCACGGTGACCAGGGTCTCCCCTTTCTTGAAGGATTTTCCCGATGAAGGCAGGTCAATAAAGACAATGCTCCCCAGCTTATTTTGAGCGTAGTCCGTAATGCCGACAACGGCAAATTGGCCTTCCACCCTGGCCCACTCATGATCCTTCGTGTATTTCAGTCCTTTGGGAAAATTCATCCGTCTCCTCCATGCTAGCAATCAGCGATCCGCTTTCGGCCCAAAAAGTCTCCTAACAGCCGGTTCTTCTTACTGAGGTCTGGAAATTGTTCAATTTATTTGAAACGCTGAGCTTGATTTTAATTCGTTATACAAAAAAGTCAAAGGTAATTATAAATATGTTTTGCCACAGAGGGCATAGAGGGTGATTGAACTGGGCCGGTTATCCTCAGGTGGTTAGCGATCCTCCGTCCACGTAAATAGAATGCCCAGTGATGAAGTTGGCTGCGTCCGAAGCCAGAAAAAGGACGGACTAACGACACTTTATTTATGGCATTTTTATTCTTTTGGGGATGCAGAATCATTGAGCTCTTTTTTCATCTCCTTGAGCCGCAGGATCATCTTTAATGCAAAGGCCACGAGCAAGGTTCCGCTAATAAGTATAATAAAGCTCGAAGAAAAGAAAGAGGCTAGGAATTCGCTCGGATGGTTGACTTTATAGGCCCGGGCCATCTCTCCGATCCCGAACGCCAGAAAGAATGTGGCCACTGCCGAAAAGAATATGAATCGGGCCCACCAGAACACCTTATGCTCCTTTTTTCTCTTTTTTCAGCCCCGCCAGCAAAGACTGCGCAGAGGGTCCATCTTGGCGCCAGACATGGCAACTGTCGATCACCCGGGAGACTATGCAAAGGGTCGGGTCTGGGCCCTGAACCCAGATCCGGGCGATTGGGGGATGAAACTACGCTTTTCCTCCATTCAATGGCCTTTTCTTTCCCTTTTCTTCCTGGACATCTTCTGGAAGAAAACCTCGGACGGGTTCTCCACAGAGGGCAAGCTGATGATCTGCCCGCTGGTCACGGAAAAGCGCTCATCGACCTTTAGGGCTTCCAGGAGCTCGCGGTAGGTATAATTGGGGTTGACCATCAACTCTTCCACGATGCGGTGGGCCAATTCTGCCAGGGGCAGGACTTGTTCCTCCTGCAAGATTCGCCAAGCGATGCTCAGACTTTCCCCCAACAGCTTTCCCTTGGGCTCCTCGGATTTTGAGGTTTCCAGATCGTACCGCGGGAAGCTATCCACGGGCAACGTCCCGGACTCCTGGTGGATGGCTCCTTCCCGATCCTGAAAAAGCTTCTTGGTTCTTCCGAAAAATTCCACTCCCCGACGAATTCTACGCGCCATGAATGAAACCCAAAGCCATCCTGAGCGAAGAACATTGAGCGCTTGTCTCTGTGATTTTAGCGAAATTAATCGCCCTAACCAAGCAAAAAATTAAGACCGCAACCAAACGGGAGACTTAGAAGGTCGCTTTTTGGAATGGCCCTTCGCAGGGATGAATGGAAAAGGGCGAAACAGAAGAGTGGCTTAAAAGCTTATAGGATGGAACATTTCGAAAAGACGAAATAACAGGAGAAGATCAAGTGGCTTTCGGGCCCCCCTGGTCTTTCGTTTCCTCTTTGGGCTTCTCCGGGGTTCCTTCCTCGAGCGATTTAACGCCTCCCTTAAAGTTCTTGATGGCCTTGCCCAGCCCCGATCCAATTTCCGGCAGCCGTTTGGCCCCAAAAATCAGGAAAACAATGGCCAGGATGATGATCAGCTCTTGGGATCCTATTCCAAACAATTCCGTCACCTCCTTGGATATTTTTAGTTCAGTATATTCCGGTTGCGGTATTTTATCAAGGGTAAAAAAGGTGAAATCGCTGAAAAATTGTATTTTAGTCGAAAAAATGAGAGACCATTTCCTGATAATCCCAGTTCACGAAGCCTATGGGTATCTTAGCCACCTCCTTGAAATAAAAGGACTGCGCTGCCCGAAACAGCCGGTCGCATAGAGGAGACACCCAGACCGCCAGATGCTCCCGGAAGAAATCTTGCTGAATTTCTAGCAAGGTCTCTCGAGTTTCCCACTTCCCTGCCAGGTCCTAACCATACAGGGTTTTTTAAGAGATTCAATCGGGAAGGATCTCGATTTCCGCGCCCTGGGGGGATTCGCATCCCTTCAGGGAGGAAATCATTCCCCGCACCGTGCCGCGGATAGATTGTTGCACGAAGGAAGAAAGGGGAATTTCTCTCCCGTTCACCCGCAGCCGGACCCGCGGAGTTTTCTCCCCCCGGAGGAATTTCTTTTCAATCAGATCCGCGAGTCCTCGGAAATCGTTCAAATCAAAGCAGGGCACCCCTATATCAAAGGCCTGGTTGGCGGCAATGGCTACCAGGTTGTCGTCTTTCGTGCAGAGGAGATCCCGATGAATCTCCTTACGGAAGACCTCGATTTTGGGCTGGTTATTTTTCTTGAATCCCTCCGAGAGAACGAGGTCTACGTCCCGGATGTATTTATCCCGCAGCTCGGCCAGGCTGGCGTCATGGTCTACGTCCCGGATCAAGGCCAGTTTGGTCGAGGAAGAGATGACCACCGTGTGCGCCCCGGCCTGTTTGTGCCGCCAGCTGTCTTTGCCCTCTTGATCCACGTCGAAGCCGTGAACATCGTGTTTAACTGTGGCTACCCCATAGCCCCGGCGCACGAGTTCCGGGACAAGCTTTTCGATGAGCGTTGTCTTTCCGCTGTTCGATTTCCCGACGATAGAGACGATGGGAATCATTTTCTGTTCCATACTTCCGGATTGACCAGGTATCTCGGCCGCTTCCCCTGCAAGGCTGCTACAACCTCCTCCACCGCCGCGATGCCCACCCGGTAGAGACTTTCCTCCGTCGTTCCGGCGTAATGAGGGGTGGCCAGGAGCTGCGGATGATTCAGGAGAGGATCGGCAGGGTCCGGGGGCTCAATCTTCCAAACATCCAGGGCCGCTCCGGCGATATGCCTAGAAGAGAGAGCCTCACAAAGAGCTTTCTCGTCTATGATTCCTCCACGGGCCGTGTTGATCACATAGGCCCCCTTTTTCATCAAAGCGAGTTCCCTTCTCCCCACCATTCCCCTGGTCTCAGAAGTCAAAGGACAATGGGCGGTGAGGAAGTCGACAGGTGGCAGCAGATCATCCAGACGCTCCACTTTCGCCACTCCGAAGGATTTCATGACCTCGCCAGAGACATAAGGATCGTAACCCGTTACCTTCATGTCAAAGGCAGCAATACACTTTCTAGCCACCGTGGAGCCGATGCGGCCCGTACCGATGATTCCCAGCGATTTCCCTTCCAGGTCAGTTCCCGTCAGCTGGTAGCGGTCTAAGAGAGCCGTAAACTGTCCTACATTTCCCTTGGGTAAAGCGTGCATCGCCGCCTGGGCTTGGGACACTCTCCGGGCCAAGGATAACATAAAGGCTACCGCCAGCTCGGCCACTGACTCCCGGTTCTCGCCTGGCGTATTCGTCACCAGGATGCCCCGCTTCGTGGCTTCCTGCAGGTCTACCGAATCTACCCCCACGCCGTGGCGGGCGATGACTTTCAGGTGGGGGGCATGATCCATCTCGTCGGCCCTGACCGGAATCTTGCGAGCAATGATCCCATCCGCATCCTTCAGTGCTTCCAGGTAAGCCTCCCGGGAATAATCCCTGGGCCGGATTATTTCCGCTGATTTCTCCAGCAAAGCTACCGCGGCCGGGTGAATGACTTCAGCTAAAAAGACCTTCATTTTTTCGTCCTTTCTTAAATTCTTAAAAGGTCGCCCCGCTACCATTCTAACCCCCGTCTGTCAACAGAAAGGGGGCAGGGGATTGGAAAAATGAGTTTTCGCTTCTGCGACTCGGTGTAAGGTTTGTTTGGAGGGAGGGTGAGGTCATGCTCGCAGGCAGGTGGCCAAGAGATTTTGGGATTTGATCTTCTCAAACCATTCATTGAACTGGGCTTCATCGTCCAAAATCTGATTCACGATGTTCTGCTGGTAGTGCTCTTCTTTCATGCGCACCTTGATTTTCTTCTTAAATTTCTCCCTTAGGGTGTGATGAATGATAATGCCCACGGCGGCGCTGTAAGGGCAAAGAGGCCCCCCTACCGTGTAATAAACGTGAATCTCCTCATCGCTCACCTCAATGTCCTCTTCCCGGACAAATCCCATTTCTACGATGCTACGATCCCTGAGGTCAGGGTCTAAGATCCGATCGAGAATCATTAGAACTTCCTGCTTATTCATGGGAATCTCTCCTAAAAAAGAGCCGCCTTCAACTTCTGGAGAATTCAATGCTTCTGCGCCTCCTCGCTGGGTAACTCCTTGCCGCATCCGGTGCAAAATCCCGCCTGCATCGGGTTCTCCAGGTCGCAGACCGGGCAGTAACACTTCTTTGCATCCGGCTGGGGAACCAATCCTGCTTTCTTGATCCGGTAATCCTGGATGGCCTTCCGCAGGGCATCTGCCCCCAGGTTGGAGCAATGCAGCTTCTGCTTGGGGAGACCCTCCAGGGCTTCCGCCACCATTTTGTTGGTGATCTTGGAAGCTTCCTCCAAAGTCTTTCCTTTGGCCATTTCGCTGACCATACTGGAAACGGCGATGGCTGCCCCGCACCCGAATGTCTGAAATCTTATATCTTCGATCCTGTTATCCTTGACCTTGATGTAAAAAGTCATCATATCCCCGCAAACCGGGTTCCCGACCTCTCCCACCCCATCTGCGTCCTCAAGGGTGCCCACGTTTCTGGGGTTCTTGAAATGTTCCATGACCGTTTCACTATACATTTTTTCACTCCTTGTTTATGGCTCAAGAATCCATTATTTTTAGCCTAGGGCTTCAGCTTTTCCGGCCATCGCCCTGCGATAGACGGGTGACATTTTTCGTAGCCTTTCCACCACCGGAGGCAGAACATCCAAAATACGATCTATATCTTCATCCCTATTTTGCATCCCAAAGCTGAAAAGCAGCGACCCTTGTGCTGTAGCCGCATCCACCCCCATGGCCAGCATTACATGGGAGACCTTCAGAGAACGAGAGATACACGCCGATCCGCTGGAGATCTGAATTCCCTCCATATCCATAAATAGGAGCATGGCTTCTCCCTCGATAAACTCCACGGCCACGCTGACATTGCCGGGGAGCCGCTCCGTGGGATGACCGAGAAAGCGCAGGTAGGGGATGCGCTTGGCTAATTCTTCCGCTAATTTCTTCTGTAACCTTTTTAGGTGAGCCATGCGCTGGGGAAACTCTTCTCGAGCCAAATCCGCAGCCACTCCCATCCCCACAATCGCCGGAACGTTTTCTGTTCCCGCCCTAAGACCGCGCTCCTGAATCCCCCCGTCGAGAAGGGGCAGGATGCGCACTCCTCTTCGGACGAATAAAGCCGCACCCCCCTTGGGCCCATAAAACTGGCTCGCCGAGAGACTCAAAAGATCCACGTTCAACTGGTTTACATCCACGGGTATGGCTCCGACAGAGGCCACGGCATCCGTGTGGAATAAAACGTTCTTGGCGCGGGTAATTTTTCCTATCTCGGCGATCGGCTCGATGGTTCCTACCTCCGGGTTGGCATGCATGACGGATACCAGGATCGTCTGAGGGGTGATGGCTTTTTCTACCGCCCCAGGATCCACCCATCCTTCATGATCCACCGGGAGGCGGGTAATGAAAAATCCGGCCCGCTCCAGCGCCTTGGCCGTGTGCATGATAGAAAAGTGTTCAATGGCGGATATGATGATTTCCTTGCCCCGGCTAGGATGAGCCCAGGCAATACCTTTCAGGGCCAGATTGTTTGACTCCGTGCCACAAGATGTAAAATAAATCTCCTCCTCCTGGCTGCCGATGAGCCCAGCCACCTTCGTCCGGGCTTCTTCAATCGCATCCCTAGCCCTTTCCCCGCTGTGATGAATGCTGGAAGGATTCCCGTAGAACTCTTCAAAATAGGGGACCATCGCTTCCAAGGCCTTGGGGTGAAGTGGCGTTCCGGCAACGTGATCTAAATAAGCAACAGCCATCCCCTTTCTCCTCAAATCCACCTTATATTTTGATGATTTTTATCGAGGAAAAGATTCATTATGCCTCTAGGGTTAAAACTTTGAATTTTAATTTTTGTTTTTATTATCCCCGTTCGCGGACAAATTTTCAAGAACAAAAGAGAAACCCCGGGAGCTCAAAAGGAAAAGATGGCAAAATTGAGGTTGCCAATCATTCTGGATAGCCATAAAATGAAACTAAGTGAAAACATCATCCTTTCAATATTTTAACGGCTTCCCATGGATCCCTGAGAACAGGGAAGAGGACCGGGTTCGATGAAAGGGACCAAGAATCTAAAACCTTTTGGGACGTAGATAAAGGCAAAGGGCCAAGATTTTTGGGCAAAGAAAACCCTTATCTGGGTTAATCTGTAAAAATCTGTGTCCTAACTTAAAATGGGAAGGCGATATGAAAGCAGAGATCATCGCCATCGGAACTGAGCTACTGTTGGGGCAGATTGTGGATACCAACTCCGCCTACATCGCTCAGCAACTGACCACGGTAGGCCTGGACCTGCATTTCAAGGCCACCGTGGGAGACAACCTGGAACGGCTGAAAACCACCCTGCAAACCGCCTTAACCCGTTCGGATTTTATCATCACCACGGGCGGCATTGGCCCCACCCTCGATGACGTGACCCGCGAGGCCGTGGCTGAGGTTTTGGGCAGACCCTTGGTCTTCCAGCAGCATCTTCATGATCAAATCAACGATTTCTTCAGGCGACTTGGCCGGGCGATGAGCCCCAACAACCGAAAACAGGCCTACATTCCCGAAGGGGCCATCCCCATCGAGAACCCGGTGGGCACAGCTCCGGGCTTCATTGCTGAGCAGGACGGCAAAGCGATCATTGCCGTTCCCGGCGTCCCTCATGAGATGCGCTACTTTATGGGGCACGGCGTCCTGCCTTATCTGCGGGAAAAATTGGGGGTTCACGAGGTAATCGTTTCCCGGGTCCTCAAGCTCTTTGGAATCGGAGAGAGCGTCGTGGATGAGAAACTCAAAGACCTAATCGAGAAAGGTACAAACCCAACCATCGGCCTTCTAGCCCACACCCAGATTGGCGAGATCCACGTCCGCCTCACCGCCAAAGCTGCGGAAAAAGCCCAGGCGGAGACCCTGAATGCCTCCTTGGAAGCGGAAATTCGTGCACGTTTAAAAGACTTTATCTTCGGAGCGGATGAGGAGAGCTGCGAAAGCGTCCTGAGCTCCCTTTTACGGAGGGCTGGCCTCAGTCTGGCGGTCGCCGAGACCGACTTCGGCAGCTCAGTCATCCAGACGCTGAAAGGCATGGAAGGAAACACAGACTTCTTTCGCCTGGGCTTGACCCTCGTCAATCCGGACATGGCGCAAAGGCTTTTGAACGTACCCAGGCCCTTTATGAATGACCGGGGGCTGACCAGCGCGGAAGAAGCCAAAGGCTTAGCCGAGGGGGTGCGCAACTTAGCGGCGGCGGACCTGGGATTGGGTTTGACCGGGAAAACGGGAAAGGAGAAGGGACAGGATCACCTGATCTATATTGCTTTAGCCCACCCGCAGGGCACGGAATGCACAGAACAACGTTGGCCGTTTGCCATGCGGTTCATCGAGAATCGCATGACCAAGATGGCCCTGGCCCAGATTCGCAAATACCTAATGATGAGAATCAGTGTCGAGGGTTGAGTTTAGGGCATTGGGTGTGGGATGATTAAAAATTCCCCCAGCCCCTTGCGCCTCACGCCTTACGCTTTGCGCCAAGATTTTCGATCCCTAATCCTTCATTCCGGCAACAAAGGCCCGCACATTTTGGCCCAATACAGAATGGTTATATCCCCCCTCCAGCACAGCGAAACGCCGGCCCTGGCAGACCTTCTGCGAATAGGTTTTGACTAGAGATCCGATCGTTCTGTAATTCTCTGTGGTTAAAAGACCGCCCCAATCTTCCACATGCCGGTCAAACCCCGCGGACACGGCCAGGATATCGAAGTCCTTGGCTCGCTCAAAACGTCTTTGCACCTCCGCGACGAATTCCTGTCCATCCGAGCCTTCGGGGTGGAAGTAAACCACCTGCGGAATACCCTGGAAAGCATTTTCCGTTCCATCTCCAAAATGGAGGTCAAAATCCAGAATCAGGACCTTCTTTACCCGGCCCTTTTTCATCAGATTCTTGACGGCGATGGCGATGTTGTTGAAATAGCAGAAACCCCAGCAGGAATCCGGGCTGGCGTGATGCCCCGGAGGACGAATGAGTCCAAAGGCTGCCTCGCCTTCCCAAGCCAATTCCGCGGCCATGATGGCTCCGCCGGCAGAGAGTACCCCGATCTCGTATATGTGTTTTGAGCGTTTGATGCTTTCGATCTGATCGGGCGTGTGCACCAGGGCCAAATCCTTTTCTAATGCTGGGGGAGGTGTGATAAACTCGTAATCATTCCCCAGAGCCTCGACAATGACTTCCATCCTTCCGGCAGCTGCCGCAGGGTCGGAAGTGTAAACTTCATGGAAACGCTCGTGGAAGATGATTTTCATGCCCGCTTTCCTTTAAGCTCAGGCTTCCGTTTTTTGTCGATCCTGGCTTTTCCTTTTTCCCCACACCGGTCATCCATTCCTTCTGATCATTTCCCGGCGAATCATTCCCCCAGTGCGCAGCCGGTTCCATTCCGGTTTCCCCATCACAGCTCCGCCAGAATTTTTTCACATTCCTGCCGCACATCCTTCTCCCTAGTGGTCATGACTAATACCCTCACTTTCCCCTTGAACCCCCTCTGCTCTATCAAGCTACGCTTTTCGTACATCGGTTTCATCGCGCCCAGAGCCTCTTTCACCCACCTGGGCTCATGATAATCGAGGAATAAAAGGAGAGAGCCCCATTCATCGGGCAGGCCGAACTGTTGGAGGAAATTTTTCGCCGCCTCCTGGAAGTCCGGGCTCCCGTATTTCTCATGCAGAGCGGTGTGGGCTTCCTTGTAAGCCGCCGTACCCTTCTTCCCCTGGAAGAACTTTTCCGCTTCCCGCAGGTGTTGCTTTTTGGCCCACTCCGACCGCAAGGTGCGCTCTTGAAAGCCTTTTCTCTCTCCGCTGACATGACGGCTGCGATCGCGCAGCTTGTCAATGTCCCGCCAGCTTAGCTTCTCCCGCTCATCGTCATTGCGAGGACTCATGTCCCGTCTCCTCCCAGGAAACATTTAAGAAAATTTAGCAAATTCCTTCAACACCGGATTCGCCGCAGAGAACGCAGAGAGCGGAGTCCCCTGCCCATCAAACTTTGGCATCCTCAAACTTTCCAGATTTATTCTGAAGGTATTGCTTTAACAGGTACATGATATTTTCTTCTCCTTCAGGAATCTGGAGTTCCGCATTCTGGCTGAGGCGGTGGAGAAGGATTACCGGGTCGAGAATTTCCCCGCAGATGACGCAGTGCCATCCATAGAATATGCTGCTTATGTCATAAAACTTTTCAGTGATCATCCTGCCCCCACACCGATGGCAGATCATAAAATCCTTACTCTTATTTGCCGAAACCATTGGTAACATCTCCGCCTCCCTCTGAAAAAATTCTTATTGAACCTTTCTGATTGTTCTCCGTCCACGGAAAAAAACGCGCCCATATTTAGGCTACTGAAAATGGCCTGTGAAATAAATGGGGTGAAACCTTTATTTTGCCTTAAGGAACCCTGTATTTCGGCGGGGAATTACAGGGGGACTCCCGGGACCTAGGGGGGATCCAGAGCCCTTCTCCTACAGTATCTCCCCCAAATTCTGGCAATTTATTGGGTACACGGGTGCAGTTATAAATCAACCGCAGGCAATAGATTTTGCCAACGCGGGGATAACCCTCAGGAGGCAGAAAAGAAAAGAGGGGTCATAGGCCTAACCCCTCGATTCCTGTGGCGTCCCCAACCGGATTTGAACCGGTGTTACCGGCGTGAAAGGCCGGTGTCCTTGGCCTGGCTAGACGATGGGGACGCAAATCCAGGACGCAAATCGAATTAGATTTTTAAACTACAATAAAAAATTGTAGAAGTAAAGGAAAAAGGGTGATATAATAAAAGTCATGAAAAAAGTGAAGAATGAGCTTATTCCCTGCCGCGCTGCCCTTTTTGCCGTAACCCTTCTTTTCCTCTGGCCCATCTACGCTGAAGGTGCGATGTATAAATACATCGATAAGAACGGGACGGTGAATTTTACCGACTGCTACGAATGCATCCCCAAAGAATACCGAAATCGAGTTCAACGGTTGCGGGAGGAACCCCGGCCCCAGACTCCTGGCGAGCCCTCGGTCGAAGAAGGGAAAAGAGCGACTGAGGAGTCTGCCCCAAAAGAGCAGGCAAGGCAAAGCAAGGAAGCTGAGCAAGAGAAGCGGGAAGCCGAGGAAAGGGCTGCCAGTGAGAAGGCGGAACAGGAAAGAAAGCTTCAGGCTCGCGAGGAGAAAGAGAGACGCATCACGGAGCTAACCCAGCAAATTGCTGCCAAGGAAGAAGAGATAAATAATCTGCGGACGACCTGGATGGTCTATGATCGAACGAACCTCTACCGACTGAGCGGGGAAATAGAGGCGCTCAAAAAAGAGGTGCAGGCCATTCAAGATTCACTTGCCGCAGATAAATAGCCCTCTCTGGGGCGGAGGAAGTCTTTCCCGCCTTTCCCCTAAAACTTATCCGTCCGAAACCCCATCTAAAGATTTCCCTCCTTCCTTTTTTCATATATAATTGGCCACGCAGTTCTTAAAATTTGAAAGAGGAGCAAACGATGGCCATCCAATTCTTTCGGGAAGAACATGAAATATTCCGCCGGTCGCTGCGCAGCTTTCTGGAAAAGGAGGTTAAACCCCATCTGGATGAATGGCGAAAGAATCGCCAGGTTCCCCGGGACATCTGGCGGAAGATGGGGGATCAGGGGTTCATCGGCTACTGGCTGGATGAAAAATATGGGGGAGTGGGAGCGGATTTCATTTATTCCGTAGTCCTCACAGAAGAGCTCCATCGGTCAGGCGCCTGGGAATTAGGCGCGGGTGTGGGAGTGCATAACGACATCACCATGCCATATATTGACATTCTCGGGAACGAGGGGCAGAAGATGCGTTGGCTACCCAAATGCTGTACCGGCGAGTACATCGGGGCTGTTGGCATGACCGAGCCAGGGGCTGGCTCAGACCTGCAGGCCATCCGCACCACGGCGATCCGCAACGGAGATGAATACATCATCAACGGACAAAAGACCTTCATTACCAATGGGTGCTATTGCGATCTAATCGTCCTGGCCGTAAAGACCGACCCCCGGGCTCAGCCGCCCTACAAGGGGGTTTCGCTGATCGTTGTGGAGGATGGAACTCCTGGCTTCATCAAAGGTCGCAAGCTGGAAAAAATGGGTCTCCATGCATCGGATACAGCTGAGCTCTTCTTCGAAGACTGTCGCGTCCCGGTGACCAACCTGCTCGGAAGAGAAGGCGACGGCTTTGTGCCCATGATGCGTAACCTTCAACAAGAACGACTGGTTTCCTGCCTGGGATCGATCCTCAGCGCCGAGCGCATGCTGGAGATCACCATTGAATACTGCAGGACGCGGACCGTTTTCGGGAAGCCTGTGTCGAAACACCAGCACAACGCCTTCAAGATCGTGGAGATGGCTACAGAAATTGAAATGGCCAAAGACTTTACCTACCACCTGGTGCTGGAGCGCCTGGAGAAGAAGGATATTACCAAGAAGGTTTCCATGGCCAAGTGGTACAACGCCGAACTGGCTAACCGGGTAGCCTATCATTGCGTTCAGCTTCATGGAGGCTATGGCTACATGGAAGAGTTTGAAATCTGCCGCGCCGCCCTGGACGTGCGCATGGGCTCCATCGCCGCTGGCACCACCGAGGTCATGAAAACGATTATCGCTCGGATGATGGGACTATAAAAGGGCTCTAGGATCGCCGAATGGCTTGCGCCTTAGGGCTAAATCCTCTCCCCTCTTGCAACCATTTACCCGCCCAAGACCCCTTTTGGTAAAATCAAAAAGATTTTAATCTGGCCAAAATTCTCTTGACAAGCGGGAAGACCTATAATAGTGTAAAATGGGTTTTGGAAGAGCTGGCGAATGAATGAACATTCCCTTCGTAACCTGATTTTCTTACACGCTGGTTGGTTAATGATTTCCGAGGGTCGTGAATGCAGGCAGAACCTGCCGCCTGTTCTTTCGTTCTCAACTTCCGCGACGGTTTTCCCGCTGGAAGCCTCCTCCGCCGAATTTCCTAAGAAAAATTTCACATCGTGGACTTCTCTCCCGGAGAATGGGAAAGATCGCCTGGCCATAAAGAAGCGAAAGGATTGTGGCTTCAGGCTGTCCGGGATGCCGCCGGCAAATTTACGGGAACCTGGGAGAAAATTCCATCAAGGCCATTCACCCCGCAGAGCTTCTGCCGGAGGCCTGAAATGAACATAAACTTGGAATTCAGAAGGTTAAAGCTCGGGGAGAAGGTCAAGAACCTTCGACTGAGTAAGCGGTACACCCTGCGGCAGGTTGCCGGTAGGACTGGCCTTTCGATTGCCCTCTTGTCTCAGGTTGAGAACAACGCGGTTTCTCCCCCCGTGGCTACTCTTCTGCGGATCGCCAGGGCTCTGGATGTGAACATTGGCTATTTTTTTCGCGAGGAGGAATCGGAGGAACGGGCGGTGGTGGTGCGCAAGGATGAGCGCCGCAAGGTCTTCCGCCGTATGCAAGCCCAGCATGGGGAGAGCGGGTATACTTACGAGGCTTTGGCCTACACGAAAAACGCCAAGCACATGGAGCCTTTCTTGGTGGAGTTTGAACCCAAGAAGAAAGAAGAACTCTTCTTCTTAAATCACCGGGGCGAGGAATTCCTTTTCCTTTTCCGAGGTCGATTATCCTTCCATTACAAT
>Ga0187886_1000258_pt1 | contig 70086 bp, 53 predicted proteins | sample June2016WEW_20_1_FD_133001 | JGI IMG/M metagenome (GOLD analysis project Ga0187886, IMG submission 133001) | Peatland microbial communities from SPRUCE experiment site at the Marcell Experimental Forest, Minnesota, USA - June2016WEW_20_150 | ecosystem: Environmental > Terrestrial > Soil >... | reverse complement strand
TCATATCGGTATTTTGTTAGCAACACCAATTTAGGTGAAAATACCTTAGCTGTAAGACTTTCATCTGCAAAGTTTTACAGCTTTTCTTAACATTGACATGCGGATTTTAGGAGCTATCGGGAGGGAAGGGAGTTAATAACCTATAAACTTAGAGTGATAAAGTATTCGAAAGTCATTTCACTGATTATTTGAAAATCTTATAGCTTTTTATACTTTTGCGACTCAAATTCTAAGTATGCATAAGAGCCGTGTAAAAACTTGGGCACATATGTCACTTCTGGCAGCCAATATTATTTATGGACTTAACTACTCCATAGCTAAGGCGGTTATGCCGGATCATATTAAACCGTTTGCCCTTGTTTCAATCAGGAGCGTTTTTACTGCGGGACTATTTTGGATCACAAGCCTGTTTATGCCAAAAGAACCAGTAAACAGGAAAGATTTATTATATCTTTTCGCCTGTTCATTTTTTGGGGTAGTTATAAACCAGACTCTTTTCCTTGTAGGACTTAATCTTACAACTCCTATAAATTCTTCAATTATACTCTCGACAAATCCAATATTTGCATTTGTCTTTGCTGCCTTGATACTCAAGGAAAAAATTACATTTCTAAAAGGAACCGGACTTGCTATAGGGCTTTCAGGAGTATTGTTATTGATATTACAAAATGGAACCCCTGACCTTGTCAGTTCAACTTTCTTAGGAGATGTATATACTCTGGTTAATACCATTAGCTGGGCATTTTATACAGTAATTATTAAAAGGATGTTGGAAAAGTATCATCCAGTTACAGTAATGAAATGGACCTTCTTATTCGGAATGCTTACGAATATCCCTGCAGGATATAACCAATGGAGTACAACGGATTGGTCATCCATTCCTTTAGCTGCATGGTTGGAAATTGGTTTCGTAGTAATCTTTGCAACTTACCTTGGTTATCTTCTTATTTCATTTGGTCTTCGACTACTGAGTCCTACTATTGTCAGTACATACACTTACACTCAACCAATAATCGCAGCATATCTTGCATCATTAATGGGGCAGGATCATATTGATCTTGTTATGATAGTCTCTGCTTTACTAATTTTTACAGGAGTTTTTGTTGTTAGCTTTCAAAAGAAGAATGATTCAGTGACCGGAAAAACAACCTCTTTATAAGCTGAACGCTAAACGATATCACCTGTCTATAACACCTGATCCAATCACTTCGTCACAATCATACCAGGCTGCAAACTGCCCGGGGGCAATGCTACGTTGATATTTATCAAATATTATGTACATTCCTTTATCACGAGAAAAAAGTCTTGCTTTCTGTAAAGGCTGCCGGTATCTTATCCTTACCATATAATCGCGATATTCCTTTTCCTTCATTTTTAAGTCCGTTCTGATCCAGTGTATCTCGTCTTTCCTTATAAAAAGCCCTTTGCGATTAAGTCCGGGATGTGTCTGACCTTCGCCGACATAAACAACATTCTTTTCTACGTCAATTCCAATAACAAACAGGGCCTCTTTATGGCCTCCAACATTCATCCCCTTCCTTTGACCGATAGTAAAGAAATGTGCCCCGTTATGTATCCCGATTATCTGCCCTTCTACTGGTTCATATTTGAACGGTTCCGTCAATTCAGAAAGTAAACTGTCTGGTACTTCTTTATCAGGCAATCCATCAGCCATATCCTGGTACAACTTCATATCCTTTATTTCGACTATATTTCCTTTTTTCGCCTCAAGCTTCTGCTGAAGGAAGGTCGGTAAATGAACCTTCCCGACAAAACAGATTCCCTGGGAATCTTTTCTTTGTGCAGTTGCAAGTCCAAGTTTCTCAGCGATCTTACGCACTTCAGGTTTTGTAAGATTACCAATAGGGAAAAGAGCAGTCGCAAGTTGTTCCTGACTGACCTGGCAAAGGAAATAGCTCTGGTCCTTATTATTGTCTTTACCAGCCAGTAGTCTGTAAATAGTTTTATCTCCTGATCGGGTTTCTTCTTTTCTGCAATAGTGGCCCGTAGCCATAAAATCACCATGCAGGTTTCGGGCCTCTTCAGTAAATGCATCAAATTTTATCTCCCTGTTGCAGAGAACATCGGGATTGGGGGTACGACCCTTTTCATATTCGGCAAACATATAATCAACGACTCTTTGACGATATGGAACACTCAGGTCAACCTGGTGAAAAGGAATGTTTAGCTTTTTCGCTACCATCTCAGCAAACATCATGTCATCTTCCCAATGACAGTCGCTCTGAAGTAGGCCTGTCGTATCGTGCCAGTTTTTCATGAACAGACCGGTAACATCATAACCCTGTTCCTTCAGAACCCATGCTGCGACGCTCGAGTCTACACCTCCTGATAATCCTACAACTACTTTTTTATTCACGGTGCAAAGTTATATAAAAAGCGATAACTTTAACCCGCAATGGGACAAGGCACTCTGACCATATACAGCGCTTCAGCGGGATCAGGCAAAACATACAAGCTGACAGCAATTTATCTTGCAAACCTGTTTAGTTCAAGATATAATTACAGGAAGATTCTTGCAGTAACTTTTACTAATAAAGCCACAGCTGAAATGAAATCCAGGATTCTCGATCATTTGCATAAACTTTCAGTCGGAGAGAATTCGGATTATTTACCCGGTTTGATTAAAGCCACAAAAAAAACAGAAGAGTGGATCAGGAGAGAGGCTAAAGAAGTACTTAATTCAATTCTGCATGACTTTTCAAGGTTCTCTGTATCCACAATAGATAGTTTTTTTCAGAAGATACTTCGTGCTTTTGCCAGAGAAGTCGGTCTTCATTCCGGATTTAACATTGAATTGGACCATACTACAATACTATCCTCTGCGGTTGATGAAATGATTGGATCCGCTACAGTTGACGCTCAGCTTAAAAACTGGCTGATTAAGTATGCAATGTCTAATATCGATGAGGAAAAGAGTTGGAATCTTAAAGATGGTATCATTAAGCTTGCAGAGGAGTTGTTTAAAGAAAAATTCAAGATGCTTTCCACTGACGAGCGCTCAAAACTTGAAGACAAAAAATTCCTTCTGGAATATATTGAAAAGATAAAATCAATTTCTCATTCATTTGAGAAACAGTTAAAAGAGCATGGAAAAAGAGCAGAAGAGATTCTCTCAAAATTTGAATTGTCCGACGATATGTTTTATAGAAAAGGGCAGGGAATACCCGGTTTTATCAGATCTCTGGTTTCAGGAAATATTAAGGAACCGAACAACTATGTCCGTGAAATTTGTAATGAGCCCCCAAGATGGTCGACAGGTGCTGCTGCAACACAACTGCAGGCTGCAATCAGCAGCGGACTGGATAAAACACTCCGGGAAGCAATTCATTATTATGACGAAAATGTAGTTCTTTACAAGAGTTCTTTTGCTGTCCTCTCAAATATATACGCACTTGGTATCTTATCCGATGTATTGCATAATGTTCATTTAATTACCACAACAGAAAACACTTTTCTTCTCTCAGATGCAGGTGATTTTCTTAACCTTATTACCCGGGAAGATCAGTCTCCATTTATTTATGAAAAGGTGGGCAACAGATATGAAAATTTCATGATAGATGAATTTCAAGACACTTCAATTATACAATGGAATAATTTCAAACCATTGATTGAAAACAGCATGGCAGAAGGGTTTGATAATCTTGTCGTTGGTGATGTAAAACAATCAATTTACCGATGGAGGAACAGCGACTGGCAGATACTAGGAAAAGTACTCAATAGTTTGGTTGATAATAAAAGAATTTTAAGTGAACCATTAACTATAAACTGGAGAAGCCGGTCAAATATTATCAGATTCAATAACGCCCTCTTTGCCATAATCCCTGATCAGATTGACAAAAAACTTGCAGGTGAATTACTTCCGGTAAGTTTTAAGAATCTCTACTCTGAAGCTGTTCAGGTCGATCCGGGTAATAAAGTTGGCGGATTTGTTAGGCTGGAGTTCATAACAAATGAGAAAGAGAGGAAATGGCAAGATGTCGTACTTGAGCGCCTTCCTGCTGTTATAGAATCTTTCCAGGCCAAAGGTTATAATGCTTCTGATATTGGCATTATTGTGAGGGATGGTAAGGAAGGTGCGCAAGTGCTTAATAGATTGATTGACTACAATAATAAATGTTTGTCTGAAAGAAAGAGTACCTGTAATTTCAATGCCGTATCGAATGATTCATTATTGCTATCAAACTCCCCAGTTATTAATTTTATAATTGGCGTGATCGCTGTGGTTAATGATCCTGAAGATTATTTAAGCAGAGCAATTATGTTACGGTTTTTTCTGATGGCAACAGGAGAGGAAGAAGCTGAGAAGATATTTCTGCTAAGTGATACATTAATAGAACGATCACGTATTTATTTTCCTGAAGATTATGAAGGTTTTCTGGATAGTATCAGACAAATGTCTTTGTTTGAAGCAACTGAAAGTATCATTAGGTTTTTCCGGCTGGGTGATTATTCATGGAACGTGCCTTTCCTCAACACTTTCCAGGATTATGTAATAAGCTTTACCAGCAATAAAAATGCTGATAGTCAATCATTTCTAGACTGGTGGGAAGAAACCGGGAAAAAGAAATCTGTAGTTTTACCCGGTAATCAGGATGCAATAAGAATTTTAACGATCCATAAGTCGAAAGGGCTGGAATTCAAAGTAGTTATTCTGCCTTTTCTCTCATGGAATCTTGATCATTTGTCAGCTAAACAGCCGATCCTGTGGGTAAAACCTGACACTCCTCCGTTTAATGATCTGGGAATTATTCCGGTAAAATATAGTAAAGAGCTGATCAGCACAATTTTTACAGATTATTACAGAGAAGAAAAGTACTCGGTTTACCTCGATAATATAAATCTGTTATATGTTGCCCTTACCAGAGCAAAAGACGCATTATACGGGTTTTCGGTTGATAATCCAAGGTCTGAAAATAGTATTGCCGGTTTACTTAAGAATGCTATTACTATGATCCCTTCAGTTAATGCAGAAGTGGTATTTAACATTAATAGTTTTTATGATAATGAAAATCAGGTGCTCGAATATGGGAAGATCCCTGAAAACAGAAGGGAAACAACTGAAAATATTAATCAGATCTCTTCTAACTATCATGTGAGCCGGACTATAGAATCACTTAAGTTGAAACTTCATGGAGAGAATTATTTTTCATCAGGGAGCATAGCCATTAGGAAAAAGATTAACTATGGAAAACTTATGCATGAGGTTTTTGAAGGCATAAATACTCCTGCTGAAATTTCGATGGCTGTCAGAAAACTGGTTCTTGAAGGCAAATTGGCTGATGGTGAATCAGCGGATATTGAAAAAAGAGTTCACTCCCTGATAAGTTTACCTCAGGTTGCAGATTGGTTCATTCCAGATAACAAAGTATTGACAGAAGCAGGAATACTTCTTCCGACAGGCATCACACGCCGACCCGACAGGGTAATATTTAAAGATGGAAAAACAACAATAATCGATTTCAAGTTCGGTGAAGAGAATCCTCATTATATTGAACAAGTTGATAAGTATCGTCATTTGCTTTTAGATATGGGGTATAAAGATATTGATGCTTTTATCTGGTATGTTGATAAGAATTTAATTGTATCTGTTCATGTCAGTAGTTAATGAAGAAATAGGAATCTATCCATGGAAGCATGAGCGAAGATTCAATGCCTATTCCAACTATTTCAGGAATATATATGGTGCCAGGGTACAGAAGGTTTCGATTGATGCCGGTTTTACCTGTCCAAACCGCGATGGATCAGCTGGTTTAGGTGGTTGTACTTATTGTAATAATAATGCGTTTAATCCTTCATATTGCCAACCGGTAAAGTCAGTCTCTGAACAGATTGAGGAAGGCATAGAATTTCACAAGTGGAGATATAATCAGGCTGTATCATATCTTGCTTATTTTCAGGCATATTCCAATACTTATGCCCCTTTAGAGAAATTAAAAAAACTCTATGAGGAAGCCTTAAGTTATCCGGATGTCGTTGGCCTGATAATTGGAACCAGGCCAGATTGCATCGATGAGGATAAGCTTGAATACCTGAAAGAACTTTCTTACAGATGTTATCTGGCAGTTGAGTATGGCATAGAATCATGTTATAACAAAACACTGAAGCGGATAAACCGTGGACATTCGTTTGAAGATGCAGTATGGGCAGTAGAGAGGACAGCTTCAATGGGAATAAATACAGGAGCTCATTTTATTTTTGGTTTGCCCGGAGAAACGCATGAAGAAATGTTGAATCAGGTTGAGATTATCTCAAGACTGCCAATTAGGACTGCAAAATTTCATCAGTTGCAAATATTAAAAGGAACTGCCATGGAAAAAGAATTTCAAAATAATCCAGATGATTTTGAGCTTTTTACATGGGAAGAGTACCTCGATTTTTTCATAAGGTTCATTGAAAGACTAAATCCTGCTATTGTAGTTGAACGGTTTACTGGTGAAGCTCCGCCGCGATTTTTAAGTGTGGAAGGTTGGAGTAAAAAACGCAATGACCAGATAGTTAAGCTTATCGAAAAACGCCTCGAAGAACTTAATACATGGCAGGGAAGACTGTATGAAGACAAAAGATAATAATAAAAAGACAAAAGTAAAAAAAGTTGTTGTTACTGGTTGCTGGTTCCTGGTTCTGATAAGAGAGCGACAAGCAACAAGCAACAGGCAACAAGCAACAAATGACTTATTTCCTTGAACATATAGCCCAATCGCTCCAAAAAGAATTTGGCAACACACTAAACCGCCATTGTCTGGTTTTTCCAAACAGAAGGGCCGGACTATATTTTCTGAAGTATCTGGCAACCATGATCGAAAAACCGGTTTGGGCACCATCAATTCTTACGATTAATGAGTTGTTCAGCTCATATTCCTCTTCGCAAATTGCAGGCAATGAGATACTTCTTTTTGAACTCTACAAAGTCTATTACAAACTAAAGAAATCTCCTGAAAGTTTTGATGAATTTTACTATTGGGGCGATATGCTTTTAAACGATTTTGATGACGTTGACAAATATCTTGTGAATCCGACAATATTATTCCGTAATGTACTTGATATTAAAAACATTGATCAGCAGTTTGGAGGTCTGACGGAAGAACAGATAGATATTATTAAAAGATTCTGGATAAACTTTAATCAAGATAAACCCACTAATGTAAAATCAGGTTTTGTAAGTATCTGGTCGGTTCTTTCAGATCTCTATTCCGGTTTCAGATCCTCCCTGCAGATGCAGAATCTGGCATATGAGGGCATGATATTCAGAGAACTTGCTGAGGACAGTAAAAATAATATTATATCTGATGAGCGTTGGGACCAGGTTCATTTTATTGGATTTAATGCATTGAACGAATGTGAGAAAGTTATAATGACCAGGTTTAAAAGAGCTGGTAAAGCGCGTTTTTACTGGGACTATGATAATTTATATATCAAAGAAAGTAAATTAAACTCTGCAGGGTTTTTCTTAAGAGATAACCTAAAGATATTCGGCAATGATATGCCTTCCGGATGGAGTTATGATACCATGCTCTCAAAAGGGGCATCGATTGTTCGTCGTCGGGTCATTGATACCTCTTCCGATGTAGCTCAGGTAAAACTTATTTCACAATTATTAGAACAGCTACCCGATATCAATGAAACTGATGCCCATCAAACAGCTGTCGTTCTTGCTGACGAAAACCTGTTGATGCCTGTTCTGACAAGCCTCCCTGAATTTATGGGTGATATCAATATAACAATGGGATATCCGCTAAAGCAGACACAGGTTTATACTTTCCTGAAGCATCTTATGGATCTTCAGCGAACTGCTACTACAACTGAAGGTGTTGTCCGTTTCGGTTACAAGGATGTAATCAGTATCCTTAAGCATACTTTACTGACAGGCTTACTTAGTGAATCAGATAATGAATTAGTTAACGAAATAGTAAAAACTAATCTTATCAGGGTTCCTTCAGATCGTTTTGCACCATCGGAATATCTTTCAAGGATATTTATTAAGCCTTTAACACCAGCTGAACTTTCCGATTATTTCAAAGATATTCTTTCATTTATTGCAGTAAATGGTGAAAGTACTAAGGATACTTCCGCGAATAACTCTGTTCAGGGAAATATCAGGAATGAATTTATTTACAGAATTGTTTTGTCGATAAACAGGCTGGAAACAATAGTAAAAAGTCCTGAGGTTAGTTTTACAACAGATACTTATATAAGAGTACTTGACAGGATGTTAAGAATTCAGTCAGTTCCGTTTTCCGGAGAACCATTATCAGGTATTCAGATAATGGGTATTCTGGAAACAAGGGCTCTGGATTTTCAGAATCTGATTATTCTGTCAGTCAATGAAGGTATTATACCTGCCGTTTCTGCAGGTTCATCATTTATCCCTTTCAGTCTGCGTGAGGCATTTGGTCTGCCCTCGGTTAATCATCAGGAGTCCATTTATGCTTACCATTTTTATCGTCTTCTCCAAAGAGCTGAGAATGTCACTTTTACTTATAATTCCAATTCTGAAGGGTTAAGAAGCGGAGAGATGAGCCGGTTTCTTATTCAGATGAAATATGATGATGCATTGAAGCCCGATTTCCTGGATCTTAACTTTGAGATAAAAACACAAGGTTCAAAAGGAGAAATAATTGAAAGGCAGGAAGAACATTCGAAACAGTTAGTATCTATTTTTTTGGATAAGAATAATGCCAGGACACTTTCTCCTTCTGCAATAAACACATGGCTAAGTTGCAGGATGAAGTTCTTTTATCGGTATATTAATTGTCTGAAAGAACCGGAGAATATCTCCACCGATATTGATCCGGCTATGCTAGGTAGTATTTTGCATGAAATAATGAAGAATCTGTACCACGATTACATTGGAAGGATTCTTACGGGAGAAATGCTCAATTCAATGATCAGTAACAGGCAGCTCCTGGCAAAAATCATTAATGATGCCGTTAATGAAAAGTTTAAGTATGGAAGGGAAGATTCAGTTAGCGGGAACGAACTGATAGTCAGGGATGTATTAATGACTTATCTGATCAGGATTTTAAATACTGATAAAACTCTCGCACCTCTCACCGTTCTCAATCTTGAAGATTCTTTTAGCTTTATGCTGTCTGTTTTATCTAATGGATCTAATATCGAAATTCTAACAGGAGGTAAAATTGACCGGATTGATTCTGTTAATGGTGTGACAAGGATTGTCGACTACAAAACTGGTACTGTTTCTGAATCTGTCAGTTCAATAGATGATTTATTTGTCGACGACAGGAATAAAGATTCTGACGGATGGCTTCAGACCTTACTTTATTGCGAGGCATACCATGCAACACACCCTGGCAGTTTGGTTAGACCATCCCTCTATAAAATTAAGAAAATGAGTGGAGCTTTATTTACTGATAAGTTCAGAATGAAAACAAACAGCATGAAGGAGATGCTTATTGATAATTATGAGACTGTCAGAGAAGAATTCCTGATTGGCCTTAAAAGCTTAATTAATATCATTTTCAATGATAATGAACCATTTATAAAGACCAGCGATATAAGGGGGAAATGTTCCTATTGTCCTTACAAGACATTATGTATGCGATAAGCTTGACTAAAAAATATTTTAATTATCTTTTTTTTTATAATTTGGCTTAACTTTTCAAGGAGAGCATAAATGATTACGAGTTATTCAAATTACCGTATTGAGATCAGAAATGTGAAATTCATTGCTGATGATGGCAGGACCTGTCCAAAAACTGCTATGGTTACATTTCACAATGAAGAAGGCGAAGAAGTTAACTCAGAATTATTTGGTGCTGTTGATATTAATCAGGTTTATGTCATGATTAAAGAAGGGAAAGATCTTAATCTTGATAATTTTTACATCCACGAATTCTCTCTATCTTCCTACAGGCGACTTAATGGTATTGAAAAGAAAGAATTGGTTCCTTTAAAGGGCTTTTCCGCAAAGAATGCATTTTTTGAAGCAAAAGGTTGCACAGACTTCACATATTCATCGTTTTCAGCCGGTGAGATCAGTTTTGACGGGAGTCATTTTGCAAAGGGGAAAGTTCTTTTTAACGGTTCAGTATTTGGTAATGGAAATGTCATCTTATCAAATACCTTATTCAGAGATGGAAACATTGAGTTTACCGGGTGCGTCTTTGGCGAGGGTGATTTCATGTTCAAGAATGCAATTGTTAAAGATGGGATTAAAGATTTCCAGGATATCCAGTTTGGAAATGGAGAGGTAAGCTTTGCAAATACAGAATTTAACAACGGGGAGCTGCTTTTTATAAACACACATTTTAACAGCGGCCGTTTTAATTTTAAAGTTACCAGGATAACCGGAGGGAAAATTGATTTTCATTATTCAGTATTTGGGGATTGCGAAATAATGTTCGAAAGAACTGAATTTGGCAACAGCAGGGTAGACTTCAGAACTGTAGACTTCGGCTCAGGAAGAATAAATTTTAACCGTTCTCTTTTTGGAAATGGAGAGGTCAATTTTGAAGGAGCTTCCTGCAAAGCGGGGAAGATTCAGTTCAAAAAGGCCGAGATGGGATTCGGTCCTAAAAACTTCAACCTCATGGAGATGGGTGACACTGATATCAGTTTTGAAAGGACCGAATTTGGCGATGGTGATGTAAGTTTTTATAGTTCGACTTTTCATTCTATATCACTCAAATCGTGTCACCTCGATCATTATGTTGATCTTCGCATTGCAAAAGCAAAACTACTAGATATCTCAGATACTATTGTCCGTGATATTATTGACCTGGAACCTTACGATTTTCCTGTTGATATTAAAACATTGGATATGTCGGGGATGAGACTTCTTGGCAAGTTATATATAGATTGGAGGCACAACAAATGCAAAGATTCTATACTAAATCAGGAAGGAACTACTTTAAGACAGAAAGCCGAACAATTTAGAATTCTGAAAGAAAACTTCAGTGGAACCGGTAAATATGAGGATGAAGATGAAGCATATATTATGTTCAAACGATCCGAAGCAAAGTCCTGGCTTACCGAGCAACAGGAAAAGGGGGGGATAGCAAAAATAGTCAGTCATATTCCTAACGGTTTTCAATGGCTGGTATTTGATAAAATCGGACTTTATGCTACTTCCCCGGGACGGGTACTTTTAAGTGTTGTCGTATTCTGGTTTTCTTTTGGATCGCTCTATTTTCTTATTGATATCTCCGGTTTGGGTAAAACAGTATCGGCAGTCGGCAACCCTGACAAGTTATCTACTCTTCTACAGTCGTTCTATCATAGTGCAATTACCTTTTTCACAATTGGTTACGGAGATGTGTATCCTGTTGGATTAAGTAGAATTGTCTCGGGTTTAGAGGGATTTATGGGTGTATTTATGATGTCTTATTTCACTGTTGCATTTGTTCGTAAAGTGCTCAGATAATCTTATTTTCCAATTCAAACTGAAAAGCTGCCATTTTTATAGCTGTAACAGCTGCTTCATCACCTTTATTTCCAAATTTTCCTCCGGCCCTGTCAACTGCTTGCTGTTGTGTGTTTGTTGTCAGAACTCCAAAAATAAAAGGCATATTGTATTCTAGGTTAAGTTGAGTTATTCCTTGTGTTACTCCCTGACAAATATATGTGAAATGGGGTGTTTCACCCTGGATTACACATCCGAGACATATAATTGCATCAAGGTCATCATATTCTGCAAGGAATTGAGCACCGAGCGTTAGTTCAAAACTGCCGGGAACATGTTTAATAATAATGTTTTTATCTGTCGCTCCATGTTTATTCAGGGTTTTAATAGCACCCTCAAGCAATGACCATGTCACTTCCCTGTTCCAATCCGAAACCACAATACCGAATCGCATTTCACTCGCATTAGGAACGTTTTCAGGATCGTAGGGTGAAAAATTTGCAGTACTCATAATAATGTTTTGTAAAATTAAAAACGCATCTGTCCAAGAAAGAAATGAGCTGGATGCGTGATTTTAAAAATGCAAAGATTATTTTTTCCAAACTACTTAATAAGCAGCTTTATCCTTGCAATATATTTTTCGATTGTTGTACCTTCAGTACTTTCCGGGTACTGATTCTCAATTCTTTCGTACAACTTTAAAGCTTCAGTGAATTTTCCTGTTAACTCATAAATCTCACCTGCCTTCATTAAAAACAATGGTGTATTGAAAGAATTCTTCGCAAAATCCGCAGCCTCAATATACTTTGAAACACCTTTTTCAAGATCACCTAACTCGACATATGCATCCCCGGTTGCCCCGATAGCCAATGACCCGATAACTTTATCTTTCTTTGAGTATTTGTTGAGAAAATCGATTGCCTCCTGATAATTACCAAGATGCAGATAGCAAATGCCAGCATTGTACTTAGCAAGATTGCCTGACTTTGTAAATTTATATTCCCTAGCTATATCAAGAAAACCGAGATAATTCCCATCACCATTTAGGGCTAGTTTTAAAGAATCTGTTTCGAGATACCTTTCTGCCTGGTACATTTGAGACTGGGCTTCATCATTTTTTTTGTTAAGATACATCTTGCCCAGCCATCCTATTCCTACTAATAAAACTATTACTCCTAATCCGATTAATAAAGTTTTATAATTCTCTTCAAGATAGTGTTCTGTTCTGGTTAGTGTCTCCTCAAGGGTTGAAATGGTCGGCGGATTTACATCCTTCTTATTTTTAGCCATACTGATCTTTAATTTTTAAACTTCTAAATTTACAACCGCAAAAGTAATTTTTTTCAGCCAATTTTAAAACATTTAATTTAATGAAAATCAGATCGAGTACAAAATAGTAATTATCGAATTGAATATCAGTTGTATTATTGTGAGTTTAAAGGATAAATAATTGTATCTTCTTTGTAAGTATGAGTTCTGATCATAAATATCTTTTTCTAACTTTGAAGCTTCAATCCTAATAACTATTTACCTTTAACTTTTTGCCTTTTTATTTAATTTTCTATGTACCTCAAAAAACTTGCCCTGACCAATTTTAAAAATTACGAGCTGAATGAGCTAGAGTTTTCACCAAAGATAAACTGTTTTGTAGGTAATAACGGAGTTGGTAAAACTAATATACTTGATGCTATTCATTATCTGTCACTTACCAAAAGTTTTTTTAATAACATTGATAGTATTAGCATAAGACATGGTGAAGATTATTTCATTATTCAGGGAACATTTGTTAGGGATGGGGAAGAAGATCAGATTTACTGCGCTTTTCAGAAACAAAAACAGAAATTGTTAAAAAGGAACGGGAAAGAGTATCAAAAGCTTTCAGATCATGTTGGGAGATACCCCGTAGTGATGATATCTCCGGCCGATAGCGCTTTAATCACTGAAGGAAGTGAGGACCGTCGAAGATTTATGAATAAAATAATAAGTCAGTACAGTGCTGAATATCTTGACTCGGTGCTCAAGTACAGTAAAGCGCTTCAGCAAAGGAACAAGTTACTGAAAGATATTAAATCATCGGATGAATTAAACAACGATATTCTGTCAATATGGGATACCCAGCTGGTAAAATACGGGAGTTTTGTTTTTGAGGAAAGAGATATTCTTGTTAATGAACTCATTCCTGTTTTTCAGGAATATTATTCACTTATCTCTTCCGGTAAAGAATCAGTCAAACTTAGATACCGGTCACATCTTTCCGAGGGCAACTTTACAGATGCACTTCTGAATTCTATAACTAAAGACAGGTTTTTGGAGTATACAACAGTTGGAATTCATAAAGACGATTTGCTTCTCGAAATGAATGATTTTTCAGTGAAATCACTTGGTTCACAGGGGCAACAGAAATCATACCTTGTTGCTCTCAAGCTGGCAAAATTCGATTATATTAAAAGGAAGGCGGGCCTTTCACCTATATTGCTTCTTGATGATATTTTTGATAAATTTGATGCAGAGCGCGTTGAGCAGATCATAAGACTAGTTGGTAACCACCGGTTTGGGCAGATCTTTATTACTGACACTCACCAGAACCGTCTGCAGGATATTTTATCTTCGCACAGGACCGATTATAAACTTTTCAAGATTGCAGGGGATGGGACCATTGAAGTAACTCAAAATGGTACAACAATTTAATGAGACGAAGTAAAACCATATCGCTTGAAGAAGCTGTGAATGATTACATCAAAGAGATGAATCTTGGTGGAAAATTAAGCGAGATTGCGGTAATCAACTCCTGGGAAGAAATTGTTGGAAAGGCAATTAGCTCCAGGACTTCAAAAATTTTTATTAAGGACCACATATTATATGTCCATCTGAATTCATCGGTGGTCAGAAATGAATTACTGATGCTCAGGGAAACGCTTAGAGAAAAATTAAACCAAAAAGCCGGGAGCGAAGTAATTAAAGATATAGTTCTGCGATAAGGCATTTCGTCTTAGCGCTTTTCAGGCTGTCATTTTGGGCTTCGCCCTGTCTTAACGCTTCACTATCTTGGGCTTTGCCGTGTCTATAGAGAATGAGCAAGACTTTTAGGAATTCAAACAAAAACTACACGATTTTAAAATCTGTTCCGTTCATAAAAATTGATTTTCTGAAGTTTTTATGTGAAGTGAAATGAAATTTATTCCCCCCGGAAAACAAAAAAACTTTTTTAGTTTCTATTTCAATGGAAACAGTTGAAGATTTATCATTGTGAAGCATAAAGTCAGCAAGTAAAATAGCTTTTTCGATTCCATCACCACGCTTGAAGTTCCATACTTCATCCGGTAATGCCAACCTCTTGCCTTCATAGATTGATTCGTCGGGAAGGTTTTTAAGAATATAGTAAACCTCAGTAATGTTCTTTCCGTTCAGGTCAGTGAAGGAGACCGGATTCCTCTCAATTGCTGCTTTGATAAAGGGACGCCAGTCTATTTTATCCATCTGCCTGTATACATAAAGTGCCAGAAGAGCCGTTTCTGAATTCTCCTGATTCGCAGCTATCAAATTCATAATTTCTTCACGGTCATCCTCAATTGTTATATTAAGCTTATCGTTAACTGTATAGTTTTTTTTGGGATCAGGAATTTTTGGATCAATGAAAATAAAATCACTCAGCTCCTTAAACATCTTATGAATGATTTCTTTGCAGTCACTTCCTGCAACTTTAATCAATTCAATTTCAATTTCTTTCAGATTTCTTCCTGTGTGCTTATCCAGAATCTCTTCAATATCATTCAACATTATCTTTCCATATAGAGGACTCAGATGAAAGTCATCTCCTTCAATTTCTTTTATTAGATAACCACGCGCTTCGGTAGAGACATTGAATTTGCTTGAATGTTCATATTCAAACATTTTTTCCAAAGATATGTATCTCACCGTACCTGAAAAATCACACCGATACTGGAAATGAGATTTGTATTTTGATTTAAAGCGAAGAAAATTAATGAAAATGAGACTGGTTAATTCAGTTGTCAGAAACTCCTTTAGCTTTACCGTGAATTGTGCATAAGCATTCCTGTCAATTGTTGCTTCATCGTATAATGTATGTATAAAACCGGAAATATGTGAGACTATTGTAACCTTTTCATTTTCCATGGCCCTTCTTGCCTTTTCAGACAGCGAGGTACCGTTATACCACATGTTTTTTGTTACAATTCTGCGGTTGTTAGTTATTAAACCGTCTTTTTCAATAATGAAATCCTGAGAATGAAGGGGTGTGGCTATCAGGAAGATCTTCTCCAGGGGCACTCTTCCGACCACAAACATTGCAGCAGCGTAAAGTGCAGATAGTGAAACACATTCACCTGCTCCTGAAGTGAAGTTCTCTTTGTACCTGAAGGCTCCCATAGCTTCTATTGTCTCAGTCTTCCAATATGGTATTATATCAGAATCGTACTTATCGAGACCAAAGTGTTTTCTTATATCAATATCGAAATAGTATTTATCTCCCTCATAACCAAACAATGCATTAGACTGCTTGAGCATGTCCATATCGAAAAAATCACTGAACCTCCCGATCTCAGCACTTTTGGAGGTAAGTCCCCATGTCGATAGATCAAGATTGAACACATAATTCTGAATAATATATTGTTTTATACGGTTAACCTTGTAGGTGAAGCTCTTTTTTTCAACATCCTTAAACCATGGATCATTCCTCCACCTCCATAATTCAGGCGACATTATATCTGCAAGAATGAGAGGATAAAAAAGATCGGGGAATATAAAGATTTCCATATCCGAAAGAGTAAAAGCCGATGAGTACTTTTCCAGTATCTTTTTATTAGAAAAGTCTTTGTTAAAGAATGAATCCATATAATGCTTTAATATGCTACAAATCTAATAACACAAATCGGGATATAAAGTTGCGGAATGAAAAAAACTTAAATGTTAATGAACCCATACCCCAGCCCCTTCCTTAAGTCTAAAGGGAAGGGGAGAAGTTATTGCAAGTCAGCATTATACCCCTTTCCTTATTTTTTAAGGGAAGTGGAAAGGTTAAAAAAAGAGGCAGGTGTAAAACATGCACTTTTTACCAGAACCTCTCTATTCCTGAGAAGAAAAAATTAGCTTCTTTAATTGCATTTTCAACACTATCCGATCCGTGAACAGCATTCATTTGTACCGAGACAGCAAAAGTCTTTCTGATAGTACCGGGTTCAGCTTTAGCCGGATCTGTGGCTCCAATAAGCTTTCTGAATTGATCAACAGCATTGTCATGCTTTAAAATCATTACAACAACCGGTCCGGATGTCATAAACTCTATCAAACCATCAAAGAATGGCTTACCTTTATGAATGGAATAAAATGATTCAGCTTGAGGAAGAGTCATTTTAACCATTCGCATTGCAGCAATTTCAAATCCACCTTCGTTAATCATGGCAAGAATAGGTCCTGTCTTGCCAGTCCTGACTGCATTTGGCTTAATAATCGCAAAAGTAAAATCACTGTACATAAGAAGATTTTTTGATACTTAATTATAGAATTGGTCTTCGGGAATATTTTTTATCTTTAACTACTTAAAAAACTCCAGCAAAAGTGATAGATTTATCCAAATATACAAAAGAATTATCAAAACTTTTCTCAACATCAGAGAATGTCTTAATTATATGCCACATCAATCCGGATGGTGATGCAGTCGGTGCGCAATTAGCTCTATATCATTATCTTAAAGTCAATAATAAAAATGCCTGGCTTATGGCTCCTAACAATCTTCAGGAGTTTTTGAAGTGGATGGATGGAGCCGATCTGATAAACATCTTCATAAAAGACAGAAAAAGATGCAGAATTCTGATTGAAAGGGCCGATCTTATTGTAATGATGGATTTTAATCAGTCCAATAGGTTGGGTGAAGCAGAGGATTTTGTAAAGGCATCAAAAGCAAGGAAAGTGGTTATTGATCATCACCTTGATCCTGGAAATTTTGCCGATTTGATAATATCAGATCCTTCGAAATGTTCAACATCGGAACTTGTACATGAACTTGTTTGTGAAATAAATGGTATAAAATTTATAAACAAACCCTATGCCGAAGCTATTTATGTGGGTATCATTACTGATACAGGCAATTTTGAGTATGGATCATATTCTTCCAGGACATTAAGAATAGTAGCAGATCTTCTCGATTCAGGTATCATTAAGGAGAAGATACTCAATCTGATCTACAATAATTTTTCTTCTGACCGGATAAAATTGCAGGGTTTTGCTCTGAACAAAAGAATGGTGGTTATTCCGGAATATAGAACGGCATATATATTTCTTACAAAAGATGATTTAAAAAAATATAATCATGTTAAAGGTGATACGGAAGGATTTGTAAACCTGCCATTATCAATTAAAGGGATAAATTTTTCAGCCCTGTTTATTGAAAAAGATAATTTTATTAAGCTCTCCTTCAGATCAAAAGGGAATTTCCCTTCAAATGAATTTGCTACGCAATATTTTTCCGGAGGAGGACATCTAAATGCTTCCGGAGGTGAATATGCAGATACCCTGGAAAATTCAATTTCCTATTTTCTTAAAGTTCTTAAAGAGAATGTGTGGAGATTTGAAGATAATTTGTAATTGTATGGTGATCAAAAATATAGTTTTCATTTTTTTTATAGTTGCGCTCATTTCATGCAAGAATAATCCAGGTGAAGGCAAATTAAACTTAAAACCAGGGAAGAATGAAATGGCCGATCTTAACAAATACTTTGTTCAAAAAGACAGAGAAAGAATTCAAAATTATATTGAGCGGAAAAATCTCAAGATGAATGAATCCAATACAGGACTTTGGTATCAGATAATAAAGGAAGGAAATGGGAAAACATTTACCGACAACGATAAAATTGTTTTGGATTATGAGTGTTCTCTTCTCGATGGTACTAAATGTTATTCGTCAAAAGATCTGGGTCCGAAAGAAGTTATAATTGGAAGAAGTGAAATGGAACCGGGACTGAATCAAGGGCTCCGGATGCTGAAACCGGGAGCTGAAGCTATCTTCATTATGCCCCCCTTTTTAGCATATGGACTGATCGGAGACAGGAAAATGATTCCCTCAAGAGCTGTAATTGTTTATAATGTTAATATCTTGCAGGCCAGATAATATTTGATTTATATTTACGTTTATAGTCTGTTAAAATTATTAAAAACTAAATCTATGATTAAAAAGTATTATCAATCAATTCTTCTGTTCACAGCTGTTGCTTTAATGATATCCTTCGGATCATGCGATCCTGCAAAAAAATACGAAAAAGCAGAAAAAGAAGAAATTCAGAATTTCCTCAACAGTAACGATACTCTGAATTATGAACTGAAACCCAGCGGTTTATATTATCTGGAGGTACTAACAGGCACAGGACGTACGCCTGTTATGCACGATACTGCCTATATATTCTTTACAGGAATGTTCCTTAATGGGAATGTGTTTTATACTAATGTCGGAACAACCGATACACTTATTTTTCCTGTGGCTGAAGGATTTCTCATTTATGGATTTGATGAAGGGATCACGTACATGAAAGCGGGAGGGAAAGCGTCATTACTTGTTCCTTCAAAACTTGCCTTTGGATCTTCAGGTGATTATACTGGTACCATTGGAGGTTATACGCCTCTCTTATATGATGTTGATCTTGTCCGTGTAAAACCGGGCCCGGGGAAATAGAATCACTGCATTACAAATACCACAAGCTTGTCATTTAGCGATGGTAAATCTCTTTTCCATTCTCTGATACTCATTGTTTTGATCGATTCTGTAGACAAAGTAATGTCAGCAGCAATACAGAGCATTGTATCATTATGACATGATGTTGTTATTGATTCCAGCATTTTTTGATTACGGTAGGGTGTTTCCATAAAGATCTGTGTATATCCTTCACCAGCCTTTTTTTCAAGTTCCCGGAGTTTTGCCGATCTTTCGGCAGGCTTTACAGGTAGATAACCGTTAAAGGTAAAATTTTGTCCGTTAAGTCCCGAAGAGATAAGGGCAAGAAGTATAGACGATGGTCCTGAAAATGGAGTTACAGTAATCTTTTTCTTATGAGCAAGTGCGATTATCCTTGCTCCCGGATCTGCAATCCCAGGAAGCCCTGCTTCACTTAAAACTCCGATATCCGATCCATTTGATACAGGTTCTAGATAATGTGCAATATCAGATTCTGCAGTGTGTTCATTTAATTCGAAGAATACTGTATCATTTATAGGAAACTCTTTGTCAATGAGTCGTAAAAACCTCCTCGCACTTCTGATGTCTTCAACTATAAAGAATCGCAATTGTCTGGTTAAACTGATAACTTTTTCAGGGATAACTTTAAGAAAATCATCCCCTCCCAAAGTCACAGGTATAAGGTAAATCCTTCCGTTCACTTTTCCAGGTTTGTTGTATCAAATATAACAAATAAACTGGTTGCAACTGTTATTACAATAAATGCAAAACCTGTTGTCAATATCTGATTTTTAATATAGGTTTGTCATGAAATAATCTTAATGTGAAAATAACATTTCTAGGAACAGGCACATCTCAGGGTGTGCCTGTAATAGCCTGTGATTGTAATACTTGCCTTTCTCCCGATCAACATGATAAGAGACTCAGGACTTCTCTTCTTCTGGAAACAGATGGTGCAATCATGGTTTTTGATGCCGGTCCCGACTTCCGGCAACAGATGCTCCGGGAACATGTAACCAGACTCGATGCAATTATTCTGACCCATGAACACAAAGATCATGTTGCAGGTATGGATGATGTAAGGGCTTTCAACTATAAAAGTCAGGATGCCATCGATATTTATTCTGAGGAAAGGGTCCAAAAGGTGATTAAAAGAGAATATTCCTATGTGTTTTCAGAGTATCAGTATCCAGGAATTCCAAAAATGAGGCTTAATTCTATTCCGGAACATGGTTTCAATGTTAAAAAGATACAGATAATTCCTGTCAGAGTGTTCCATTACCGGCTTCCAGTGTACGGTTTCAGAGTTGGAAGTTTTGCATATATAACTGATGCTAATTATATACCTGAAGAAAGTAAGGAGAAACTGTTTGGTGTAAAATACCTGGTTGTCAATGCTCTCAGGAAGGAAAAACATATTTCTCACTTTAGTTTAAGGGAAGCTATCGATTTTATCAGAGAAATTTCGCCTAAAAGAGCTTTTATTACACATATCAGTCATCAAATGGGCTTTCATTCTGAAGTTTCAAAAGAATTGCCTCCTGAAATTATGCTTGCCTACGATGGGTTAAATTTGATGTGTGATGAATGATAATATCAGATCCTATTTCTTCTTAAAGGTCTTGTTCAGTTTTTTCTGATAATCTTTCGAAAAATAGTATTTATTTCTTCCAAGCTGCGATGCATTTACCTGGGAACTTTTCTTTCTTTTTTCGTAAAATGGATTTTTCTTTGCAGGGGCACAAGCGGTAAAAATCGCAATCAGGAAAAATATAAAAATATATTTTAATATTTGATTTGCTTTTGACATTACCACATCAACTTTTGAAACACCTCTAAAATACAAATTATTTATAGAATAGAAAAAAAATGACCCAATTATCTGTTAAACTACTTTTTTTAAATGGTTTGTATGTTTTATTTTGCATAAGAAAATTTAACTTTTTTACGAATTAATACTGAAAATGTTACTAATTATTGTTACTTGACTCAGTTAAAATTAAGGTATAAAATAATTGCATGAATGAAGAATATTGGAAAATCAACCTGGCTTTTGAATTTTGTTTTACTGCTGATGTCGCTCCCAGGCAGTTCGCAGGCACTTAATAATGTTAAAATTGCTAAAGGTGCTGGTCTGATTGCTGACAAGATTGTTCTAACTGACAGTAGCTCAATTATTCTGGTAAGTGGTAAACTACTCTACAGCTTTCTTCTTAATGATAAATTATACAATTCAGGAGAAGTTAATGCGGTAAAAATCGATGGCAATTATGTTCAGACTTTTGAGAATCACCTTGAGGTTATCTTTAAAGCATCAGGACATTATACTTCGGGATGGAAGGGAGAATTAACATTTGAGAATAAAGGAAGTGATACGATTTTTATAAGTAATGTAGTGCCGTTTGGCGAAGATGACAGTTCAGTTTATATAACAGGAAAAGGACCCTGGGATCTTGCTCGTGCAGATTTATTCCGTCCGGGTTTTCGACCCGTCAGAGTCATTTTACCTGATAATGCCTGGGAGTTGGGATATTCTTCCTTTTTTGCAGGGAAGGAATTCTCGATATGCTCTGTTGCAAGGCGTCTTAAAACTGAAGGAGGAAAGAAACGAAGATATGAAACAGTTCTGCCACCGAAAGCAAAAGTTGCTTATTCCATAAATGCTGAAATATTCAAAGGAGAATGGCAAAATGGACTTCGTAAGATATTTAGGGACAGATATTTATTCGATCTTGAAAATTTTGACAATTATATGTTCAGGAGGGAGGATCTTGCATGGATAAAAGATAGTTACCTGATTATTCTTCAGATGGCCTGGGACAGACAGTTTTATGACAGGCTCTCTGGAAAATATACTTATGCAGAAATCATAAAAAGGGGAGTAGATCTTTTTGGAAACATAGATGTATTTGGAATCTGGCCAACCTGGCCACGACTTGGACTTGACCAGCGTAACCAATGGGATTTGTACAAAGATCTGCCGGGAGGAACTGAACAACTCAGAAATTTTGTGAGAATGTCTCGACTATCCGGCACACGGTTTTTCATTGCTTATAACCCTTGGGATAACAGCACAAGGCAAGAGGATCATTATAAAGGAATGGCACAACTAATTGTTGAAACTGATGCAGACGGTGTTGTGTTGGATACGAGAGGCAGTTCAAGTTTTGAACTTCAAGCTGCTGCTGATAGCGTCAAAAAAGGAATTGTAATGTACTCCGAGGGAATGGCGGTACCTAAAGACATGCCTGGAATCATTTCAGGAAGGGTCCATAATGCCATTTTCTTTAGTCCGGAACTGAATCTTAATAAGTTAATTAAACCTGATTTTTCTATATTCAGGGTTTGTGATGTCGGGGAGGATATTATTCATCGGGAAATCGCAATAGCTTTCTTTAATGGATACGGGACTGAGTTGAATATGTTCCGGCCAGGAGGAAGAGATGAGAACTATAGTAATGACCTTATCTATCTTGCGCACACAACCTTCATCCTTAGACAAAACAATGATGCCTTTCTTGATAATGACTGGACTCCACTGATTGAAACTACGCTTGATAACGTTTTTGTTAATCGTTGGAGTTCGGGTGAAAAAACTGTTTATACAGTTCTGAACATGAGACCTGAAGGTGTCAATGGAAGATTATTTGAGGTGGCCAGTGTTGATGGGAAACACTACATTTCATTATGGAACCACGAAAACCTGCTCCCGGTAAAAGAGAAAGGAAAGACGTTTCTTTCTGCGAATGCCCCCGGTTGGCAGCAATCATTCTCAGGTACAAGAAAAGAGGGATCAGTCGATTGTATTGCAGAATTTCCGGAATTGATTAAATCAAAATTGATAGGCGATTCACTAAAAATTTCTGGAAATAGAGTAGGAAGAATATTAATTTGGAAAGGAGACCCTTCATATCAGACTTTATATAAGGAATTCAGAATTTTAAATGATACAACAATCAGGGTAAAAGATATTTTTGGCTTTTTTGAAGGTAAAATCGTTTTACAACTTATTGAAAATAAGAGACTAAAAGACGAGAATATACTGATACTTAAAGGAGGAAAGCCATGGATTATCAGCAAATTAAATCGGACAATCAGATCTTCAGATATTCCACCCGATATGGTTCTTATACCAGGAACTCTCTTTTCATTTAATGTAGTTACTAATGAGGATTTTATACCCTATCCGGAGGTTAATGGCAATATTGTGAAGATTGATAGTTTTCTGATTGACAGGTATCCTGTTACAAACTCCCAATACTATGAATTTTTGATTAATTCAGGTTACAGACCGGCAGATACTACAAGGTACTTAAGGCATTGGGAATCGGGATCGTTCAAAAAGGGTCAGGAAAAGTATCCTGTGGTCTATGTAAGTTATGAAGATATGCTCGCTTATGCAAAATGGGCTCAAAAACGACTTCCTACCCAGGCTGAATGGCAACTTTCCGCTCAGGGAAATGATAAACGCAAATGGCCATGGGGTGATGAATTTCATAGTACTTATTGTAATAATTCTTTTGACAGACCAACTCCGGTTGATGCATTCCCAAAGGGTCAGAGTCCATATGGGGTTTTTGATATAGTGGGTAATGTATGGCAGATGACAAATGATATGTATTTTAACGGAACAAATTATTTTACAACAATTCGCGGTGGTTGTTATTACAATCCCAAGTCAAGCTCGTGGTACATTCAGGGGGGGCCTCAGTCGCTTGATAAAACGCAGATCTTACTTATGGTATCACCCGGTTTTGATAGAAGTCCGACAGTTGGTTTTCGATGTGTGAAGGATATTGATAGTAAGAATTTTAAAAATAAGCACTGAAAATTAATAATTAATAGTCTCCCCTCCTTTTTTTAAGCAGGGGTGTCATGGCCGTCAGGACATGATGGGGTGGTTGTTTTTTTATCTTATTAATCAACCACCTTCCTCCTTCGGGATACTCCTCCTTCAAATGGAGGAGAGAATATGATATTATTTATCTTATTCTTCCTGCTCCATCCCCAATCTCCGGTTGGTAGAAATCAGGTACAAGACCGGTTTTTTTCCGATATTCTGCTGATAGTACATTCATAAAATTTGCAGAATCAGCTTTCTTAACAATGCTGATAGTACAACCACCAAAACCGGCTCCGGTCATACGTGTACCAATAACACCTGAAAGCTTTCTTCCTTCATAGACAAGAGTATCGAGTTCTAATCCAGTAACTTCATAATCATTTTTAAGGGAATCGTGAGAATGATTCATAAGTTCTCCGAACCGTATTATATTATTATCTTTCAGTACTTTCACGGCTTCGACAACTCTACCATTCTCACTTATAACATGTTTAGCTCTTTTTCTTATAACTGGATCTTTAATGTACTTTTCCAGAATCTTGATTTCTCCTGTATTTAGTTCACTTAAATTGCGGATTGGCTTATATACCTGAAGTAATTCAACAGCTTTATCACATTCGCCACGTCGTTCATTATATTTTGAATCTGTTAGTCCTCTTCTTTTATTAGTATTCGTAATTATCAGAGAACAATCAGTAAGTATAATTGGAACGTTTTCAAAAAATAATGTATCGCAATTCAGAAAAATTGCATGATCTTTTTTACCGAAACCCACAGCAAACTGATCCATTATTCCACAGTTCATTCCAACGAATTCATTTTCAGCTTTCTGACTCATCTTTACCAGATCAAGTGTATTAATTTCTGCATTAAAGAATTCATTAAGGGCAACTGCCGTTACCATCTCAATAGAAGCAGAAGAGGAGAGGCCTGCTCCATTTGGGACATCCCCGTAATATAAAAATTCAAGTCCGGATAGTTTAATTCCCTTCTTAAGGAACTCGTTTATTACTCCAATAGGATAATTTATCCATTTTTTGCTTGTATTTACGAATAACCCTTTAAGTTCGGCCTCTGAATCTTCATTGAAATTGATTGTGCTGAATTTAAGGATATTACCTTTAGACATTCGGATTAAAAGATATGTTCCATAGTTTAAGGCACACGGAAAAACAAATCCACCATTATAATCAGTATGTTCACCAATAAGATTGACTCTTCCAGGGGAGAAAAAAAGAACAGGTTTATCGCTCCTGTTCCCATATTTTTCATAAAATTTTTCAGTAAAATTTTTAACATCCATCTTTAAACTTTTAGTTTTTTCTCAATTTCGTTTATCTGGTTTCTGAAATGTTTATCTGTGTCAATAAGATTATTTACAGTCTTACATGCATGCAGAACTGTTGCATGGTCCTTTCCACCTATGTGCGACCCTATACTTGCAAGAGATGCTTTTGTAAGGCTTTTCGAAAAATACATAGATACCTGCCGAGCCTGGACAATCTCTCTCTTTCTGGTCTTCCCCTGGATAAGATCAATCGGAATCTTATAATAATCGCATACTATCTTTTGAATATACTCAATAGTTATTTCGCGTTTAGCTGTACTTACAAGCTTTTCAACCATCAGTCTCGCCAGGTCAAGAGTAATTTCCTTTCTGTTAAGCGTTGATTGAGCATAAAGTGATATCAGTACAGCTTCAAGTTCCCTTATATTATTAGATATATTTACTGCAAGAAATTCGAATATTTCATCGGGTAACTCTATCCCGTCATTATATGCCTTCTTTTTTAGTATAGACAGTCTGGTTTCATAGTCAGGTCTTTGAAGATCAGCCTGAAGTCCCCATTTAAACCTTGAAAGGAGTCTCTGCTCCATTCCCTGAAGCTCAACAGGTGGTCTGTCGCATGTCAGAATCAGTTGCTTGCCTGATTGATGAAGATGGTTAAAGATATGGAAGAAGGTATCTTGTGTTTTTTCTTTTCCTGCAAATTCATGTACATCATCCAGAATGATGACATCAATCATCTGGTAGAAATGAAGGAAGTCGTTTTTATTATTGTTCCTGACTGACTCAACAAATTGAGTCTGGAATTTATTTGCATTTACATACAGTACAGTTTTGTCAGGATGTTTCTCTTTAACGAGAATTCCAATCGCCTGCGCAAGGTGAGTTTTACCAAGTCCTGAATCTCCATATATCATCAGAGGATTGAATGCAGTTCCACCCGGATTATTACCAACAGCTATTCCTGCCGATCTGGCCAACCGGTTGCAGTCACCCTCTACATAATTACTAAAATTGTAATCGGGATTAAGTTTAGGATCAAAATGTACTTTTTTAATACCAGGAATTACGAATGGATTTTTTATTGAAGGTTGTGTAATATCGAAAGGAACCTGAACAGGTTTGTTATTAAGGTCAGTTTTATTTCTTGAAGGATACCTTACAGTATAGGGTTTCCCATCGGAATAATTTGAATTTTCCATAACGACGTTGTATTCAAGCTTGGCATCAGCTCCGATCTCACGTCGGAGGGTTTTCCTCAGAATATCAATATACTGTTCTTCAAGATACTCATAGAAAAACGGGCTTGGTACCTGAATCGTCAGAACATTGTTTTCAAGTTTTAAAGGAATTATAGGTTCAAACCAGGTCTTGTAACTGATGGATGGAATTATGTCTCTTATTATTTGCAGACAGTTATTCCAAACGTCATTATGTGACTTATTCATCTAGGTTGGTTTATTAAAAAATTTCAAGGTCGGAGTCAAGCCGAATTATATAGCAATATTTGTAAAAAAAAAACTAATAAAAAAATTTTTTTTTGCTTGACTTTCTCAAAAAAAGTATATGTTTTTAACCATCAACAACTTATAAGAGAATTTTTTTTATTTAAATTAAATCACTGATTATAAGATACATAAAGTTATAAAACTTAGTTTGTAAGTGTAATACAATTCATTATGAATCCTTACTCAAAATTCAACATAACCTGATTTAAATGAGTACTATTTTGTCATAGATTCAGATCTGTTTTTTAAGATCAAGATAATCTGAATTTTATATTGATTTTATTTAGAAGGAGTACTTTTTTTGCCAAAGATTGAAAAATGTACATATCTCTTTGGATTGGTCTTCATATCCTTTAAAAGCAGATTTAAACTCTCAAGACTACTGGTCAGATTTGTATAGAGTGTGTCATTTGTGAGGAATTGTCCTGCACTTCCTTTGCCTTTGTTCATATTATCCATCAGTAAGGAAGCTTTTTCAAGGCTTGTTTTCAGGTTGGATACTGATTTATATACATCAGCTGCTGCAATAGTGTCGGTAATTGATTCAAGGTTATTGAATGTCTTATTCATCTTTCCGGAATTATCAGACAACATCTGCGTGAACTTATTGACATTATCAATTGTGGCTTTAAGCTCCTTTTCTTTGGAACTTAAAATTTTGTCAAGGCTCGCGGTTGTACTGTTCAGGTTTGCAAGTGTTCCGCTAAGCTCCTTTTTAAAATCAGCATTCAATACTTCATTTACTGAACTTATAACAGAATCGAGTACGACGATAAGATTTGATATTTTTTCCTTCACCGGTAAGAATTCCGTTTCCACTTTATCCACCAGCGATTCTGCGAGTCTGCCGGGAATAGTGTCGTCTTCAGAATATGTTCCGGGTCCTTTTCCATAGACAAATTGAACTTTCATGCCTCCTAAAAGTGAGATTGGTACTATTTCCGCAACAGTATTCTTTGGGAGTTTAAAATTCTTGTTAACAGAGAATACCACTAAAAGTCTTCCGCTCTCCGCATCAATAAAATCGACCGATCTGACAACACCTACTTTATATCCGTTGATTTCTACCGGACTCGATTCAGCAAGTCCGCCTACTTTATCATAAACAGAATAGTAAATAGCAGTGCTTTTTAAAAAATCTTTTCCCTTTAGAAAATTAAAGAGCCAGACAAAAACCACTATAGTTAGTAATGCAGTTGCTCCAACTTTAACCTCATTCGAAATCTTTTTCATCTGATATTCTATTTGTTATTCCTTTTTTGTTCCAGTGCCTGCTGTAAAGGTAATATTTTGTTGTCTTTAACGGCTATTACAAAAGCATCGGGATAAACTGCTTCAACCTTTTTTCTGCATTTAACTGCCTCTGAATAATCAGTAAAACTTCCGGTTGCATATTTGAAGCGATCCTTCGCATATATTTCGGTAATATTCTTTAATCCATTGAAATTTTCAGGTTTAATTTCAGTTTTTGATGTAGAGGTTGTAACCTGGACCATAAATAGTATTTCTCCTGATTGCGAAATTACAGCGGCGGACGTATCCTTATTCAGATCCGGATTTTGATTCTGACCCGGGTTCCGATTCTGTTCCAATGATATACCGCTCTTGCTGTCAATATCATTAATATATTCTCTGCAGGCTCTGAATATAGAAGATGCAAGATAATCCTGCCCTTCTTTTGAGTTCAGAAACTTCTCTTCACCAGGATTAGTAATAAAGCCGGTTTCAGTCAGGATGCTTGGCATTGTTGTCATAAATAATACCCAGAATCCGGCCTGTTTGACTCCTCTGTCTGTTCTATCGATATTATCTTTGTATTGATTTTGGATTTTTGATGCAAGATCTACACTCTGTTTTTGAAAGATGTTTTGCGGCAGACTGAACATGATATATGATTCCGGTGATTTTGGATCAAATCCTTCGTATTTAGTGGAATAATCCTTTTCAAGATAGATAACCTCGTTCTCTTTCATAGCAACTTCAAGGTTCTGCTCGTCCTTTGTCAAGCCCATTGTATAGGTCTCAGTTCCCCTGATGCTTTTAGATTTAGCCCAATTGGCATGAATTGAGATGAACAGATCAGCCTTAGCCTTATTTGCAATTTTTGGTCTGTCTCTGAGATCGACAGTTGAATCGTCTTTTCTGGTATATATTACAGTTACATTCTTGATATTCTGTTCAATATACTTCCCGGTTTTAAGAGCAATTGCCAGTGTGATATCCTTTTCACAGCTTGAGGAACCCAGTGCCCCAGGGTCTTTTCCCCCATGCCCGGCATCAATCACTATAACCCAGCCTTTTTTCTTCTCAATAACTGTTGCTGAAGATGAAATAGCCGGGAGACCAATAAAAAGAAAAAACAATATTACACTATATATATTATTGGTGGGGCATTTGCCGTTTTTAATTCCTGTACTCATTCTTCGTTAATGTTTTTTAATTAGTTTTGCGCTGGCATCCCGGTATCGCACAAAAACTATACAAAAATAGCATTTAAGTTGTATTTTTTTACGGAAAAACGGTTAGTTATATTGTTCCTGCTAATAGGCCAATCTATTTCTTTGTTCTCTCAGGAAGGTAAAATTGTTGCTGACACATTAGTGATTCAGAAAGATTCAGTGATAACTGATACGGTTTTAATCAAAGTCCGCCGTCCATCATCCAGTGCCATAAAATCCAAGGTTACTTATAATGCTGTTGATTATAGAAAAATAGACCTTATCAACAAAAGAGTGATCCTTATCAAGACCGCTGAAGTAAACTATAGTGAGATCAATATCAAAGCTGATTCGATAATAATCGATATGAAAACAAATCTGCTGTTTGCTGTCGGTAGAAGAGATACAACCGGGAAAATTATTGGTAAACCTGTTTTTAAAGAGGGAACACAGGAATTTTCAGCTGATGAACTTACATATAATTTCAAAACGCGCAAAGCTTTCATTAAAAATATTATCACAAAACAGGATGAAGGACTTTTGCATAGCGCCTTTACCAAGCTTCTTGAAGATGGAACATCTAATATATCAAGGAGCACCTATTCCACTTGTGACGCAGATACACCTCATTTCTATATCAACCTTCCCAGAGCAAGAGTCTATCCGGGCAAAAAGATTATTTCCGGTCCTGGCAACCTTGTAGTTGAGGGCATACCGTTGCCGTTGGTAATTCCTTTTGGTTTTTTCCCGATCCAGAACAAAAGGGCAGCATCGGGATTAATTATCCCACGAATCGGAGAAGAAGTCTTGCGTGGTTTTTCACTTACGGACGGGGGTTATTATTTTGCAATAAGCGATTATTTTGACCTGGCAATAATAGGAAACCTGTATTCAAATGGAAGCTGGATAGCAACAGCACAAACTGATTATAAAAAACTTTATAAATACAGCGGAAATTTTTCTTTTAATTATGCAAATAATGTCTCCGGACACAAAGGATTATCGGATTACAGTCAATATACCAACTATAAGGTAGGATGGATTTTTACACAAGATGCAAAAGCCTCGCCGGGCTCCATGTTTTCTGCCAGTGTCAATATGAGTTCACCCGGTTATGATAAAAACAATAGTTATCTGGTTTCTGAACATGTTACCACCACAAGACAATCAAGTGTCAGTTATTCCAAATCATGGGCCGGAACACCTTTCAATCTATCAGTAAGTATGAATCACATTCAGAACGTTATAACTAAAGATATAAATCTCGATCTGCCCAACCTAAGATTTAGCGCAAGTAGAATTTATCTATTTAAGCCACAAAACAGTTCCGGTTCAACTAAATGGTACCAGGAAATTCAGCTATCATATTCTGCATCGCTTGATAATAAGATAAGTACAAAAGACAGCCTCCTGTTTACAAGTCAAATCTGGAAACATATGAAAAATGGTTTTAAACAGGATATACCCTTAAGTTTTCAGATCCGCCCTTTCAATAATTTTTCAATCTCTCCATCGTTAACCTATACCGGGGTCTTGTACACTCAAAAGATCATAAAACATTGGGATCCTAATCATATTGACCCTACGCTTAATCAAATTGTTCCTGTAGTAAACGATACTTTACGGGGCTTTTTTTACGGGCAGGCCTTAAACCCTTCAATAGGTGCAAGTTTTAACCCGCAGATATTCGGCTTATATGATTTTTCAGGAAATCCTGATTCAAGACTGCAGGCTATCCGTCATGTGATAAAACCTTCAATAAGTTTTAGTTTTGTTCCTAAACTGAATGGGCTCGGTTCACGAAATATGTACCGACAAGTGCAGGTGGATACTCTTGGAAACTTGTCGCCTTATTATTCAGTTTATGATGGTAATATTTATGGAACACCTTCATTATCAAGTAGAAGTGGAAGTATTTCATTAAGTCTTGTTAATATGTTAGAGGCTAAAGTCTTTGCGAAAAATGATACAACAGGAAAAGCAAAGAAGGTTAAGATTATTGATAATTTCAGCATTAATACAGCATATAATATTTTTGCCGACTCAATGAGATGGGCCCCTATATCCATGCAGATTAGGACAACTATCCTTAATAATATCAACGTTTCGGCCAGCAGCAGTTTTTCACTCTATGGTACTAACAGCAAGGGCAATCCAATTGGTACCTTTTTATATGTGCAGGATAAAAAACTGATGAGGCTCACAAATTTTAGCACCAGTCTCGATTTCAGCCTTAGTGAATTTTTCAGGAAAAACAAGGATAAGAAAAATACAAATCCATCTCCATCTCCATCTCAGAATGTTGTTAATCAGGGAGTTCAGGGAACAATAGGAACGCCGGGTCAAAATATACCGGTACAACAGAATACCGGGCCAACAGGCAGAGATGCTTATGGTTATACAAATTTTGATGTTCCGTGGACGCTTAATGTAAGTTACAACCTAAGTTATTTTAAGTCGGGTTTAAAACCGACTATAACTCAGGGGCTTGTTTTAAATAATGGAAGTGTTAAACTTACTAAGAAGATGTCCGTCACATTCACAAGCGGATATGATTTTACCGGTAAAAAGATTACCATGACACAGATAGGAATTACCCGTGACCTTCATTGCTGGGAAATGAATGTTAACTGGATACCTAATGGTACCATGCAAAGCTGGAACTTTACAATCAGAGTTAAATCTTCGAAACTTAGCGATTTAAAATACGAGAGAAGAAAAGATTTCCATGATTCATATTAGACCAATCCGCTAAATCCCCTCGCCCTCCGGGCACTCTCCCCCTGGCAGGGGGAGCAAATTCTGCAATTAAGTGTAATTCCTCTAACAGGACGAGTTTTTTCGCCCCTTTCAGGGGAGATGTAGCGAATCGACAGAGGGGCATACTAGTTTATATAATTCAGTTTTATTTAAAAAGTAGAGACGCCCACTTTGGGCGTCTCTACTACATTTATATTTAAGGAAATTTTATTCCCCCTGGATCTCAAATTCAACCTCAACTTTCACATCCCTGTGCAATTTGATGATCGCTTTGTAGTTACCAATTTCTTTGATCTGATCTTCAGGAAGGGTAATATTCTTCCGATCAATATCAAATCCTTTTTCTTTCAGCGATTCAGCAATCTGAATAGTATTTACTGATCCGAAAATTTTACCCGAGGTACTGGTTTTTGCACCAACAACAATCTTGACACCCGCCAGTCTGCCTGCAATCTCCTGGGCTTCAATCTTAATCTTTTCTTCTTTATGAGCTCTCTGCCTTAGATTTTCAGTATGCATCTTCTTTGCTGATGATGTTGCTGCTATAGCATAACCTCTCGGGATTAAAAAATTTCTGCCGTATCCGGCTTTAACATTTACTAAATCGTCTTTTTGCCCAAGCTTATTGACGTCCTGTTTTAATATAATTTCCATATTAAATCCTCCTTATTTTAAAAGGTCAGTAACATAAGGAAGAAGAGCAATGTGTCTGGCTCTTTTAACGGCTTTTGCCACTTTCCTCTGATATTTAAGTGAAGTACCTGTAATTCTGCGTGGCAGGATTTTACCCTGGTCATTCAAAAATTTCTTTAGAAATTCCGGATCTTTATAATCGATATAACGGATCTTGTTTTTCTTAAACCTGCAGTATTTCTTTTTCTTGATCTCAACTGTTGGTGGAGTCAAATATCTGATTTCCGATTCGTTCTGTGCCATATCTTATTCCTCCTTTGCTTTTCCTGATTCTTTCTGTTTTCTCTTCTTCTCTGCATATTCGACGGCAAATTTTTCCATCCTGAAAGTTAAAAACCTTATTATCCTTTCATCTCTGCGATATTGGACCTCAAGTTTTTCGATCAGATCGCCTGTGCCTTTAAATTCAACCAGGTAATAAAAGCCAGTCGACTTCTTCTGGATGGGATAGGCCAGTTTCTTTAAACCCCAGTTCTCTTCATGAACGACCTCACCACTGTTGTCGGTAATGACCTTCTTGAATTTCTGTACCGCTTCCTTCATCTGATTCTCAGATAAAACGGGAGTTGCAATGAAAACGGTTTCGTACTGATTCAACATAATAATTAATTATTTATTAGTTTAATGATTTTGGCTCGCAAAAGTACAACTATTTTGCTTTATTCAAAAATATTACGTTGAAAAAATACATTTATTCACTTTACCTAAGAACTTACACAATGTTACACGGAGGTTTCACAGAGTTGAACAGAAGTATTCTGTTCTCTGTGATTCTCCGGTTCTCTCTGTGACAGTTCTTATTTATAATTAAATATTTGCGTTTTGCCATTCGCTTTTTACCCTTTTTTTATCGCCTTTTGCTTTTTTACCCACTTTTTTTCTCAATTCGATAATTTTAAGAACTCTTTTTATCAGCAAGGCTTTTTAACTATATTTGTGTTTCGTGATTTTTTAAAAACTGAGTCAGTAATTTATGGAAAATTTCATTGTTTCAGCAAGGAAATACCGGCCTGCCAGGTTTGATATGGTAATTGGCCAGGATTCTATTACACATACGCTGAAAAGTGCTATTAAAAGCAATCATCTTTCCCAGGCTTATCTTTTTTGTGGACCGAGAGGTGTGGGGAAAACCACCTGTGCAAGGATCTTTGCCAAAACTATTAATTGTATTAATCTTGGCGAAAACTTTGAAGCATGCGATGAGTGTGAATCATGCCTGTCATTCAATTCATTAAGATCGTTTAATATTCATGAACTTGACGCTGCATCTAATAATAAGGTTGAAGATATCAGAAGCCTGAATGACCAGGTAAGGATTCCACCTCAGATCGGAAAATACAGCATTTATATAATTGATGAGGTTCATATGCTCTCTTCATCAGCCTTCAATGCTTTCCTGAAGACACTGGAAGAGCCCCCTTCTCATGCTATATTTATTTTGGCCACTACAGAAAAACATAAAATAATTCCAACAATTCTCTCACGATGCCAGATATTCGACTTCAACAGGATCAGGATCGAAGATATTGTAGGTCGCCTTATGTATGTCGCTAAAAATGAAGGCATTATTGCCTCTGAGGAAGCACTGCATATTATAGCTCAGAAAGCTGATGGAGCATTACGCGATGCTTTATCAATTTTTGACCAGATTGTAAGCATGAGTGGGAAAACAATATCTTATAAAGATGTCATAGAGAATCTTAATGTCCTTGACTATGAGTATTATTTTAAAAGCATTGAAGGTGCGCTGATTGGTGATGTTTCCTCGGTATTATTAACTTTTAATGAAGTCCTCGAGAAAGGATTTGATGGCCATAATTTTATTTCAGGTCTTAACAGTCACCTCCGCGATCTCCTGGTTAGTAAAGATGAATCAACCCTGCGTCTTCTTGAGGCAACACCTTCAATCAAAAAGAGGTATCTGCAACAAACCGGAAAATGTCCTGTAAATTTCCTGTTCAAGGCTTTAGAGATTGGAAATAATTGTGATCTTACCTATAAGGGTAGCAAGAACCCTCGATTGCATATAGAACTTTCCTTGATAAGATTATGCAGGTTGATGGATGAGTCGGAAGAGCCTTCAGAAAAAAAAAAGTCTGATCAATTACAAGTAAAAAAGCAGGAAGATGATCTTCCCCTCCCTTCCAAATCTGAGATAATCCGTAATGAGGTTCAACCTGTTGAAAAAAAGGTTAATAGTTATGAAGCGTCATCAGGAAAGCACGATCCGGTCATTGAAAAACCATCTAGAACATTCTCGATCAAAGAGCTTATTAATGAAGATATTAAACCAAATGAGAAGACCATAGAGAGATCCGTTCTGAATGATCCGGAAGTTCATCTTAATCCCAGAAATGAATTCACTCCTGAAGCTTTCAATGTTGCGTGGCGTGAATTTACAGATCAGCTTAAAGGAGAAGGAACACGAATAATCAGTATGTTTAAATCGATCAGGCCTGAAGTGGAAAACGATCAGACAATCAAAATCCACCTCAGTAATGCTACCCAAAAAGATACATTTATTCTTAATTACAGACAAAAGCTTATTAACTTTCTGGAAAGTAAATTTATTTTGTCTGATATGGATATTGAAACTATCGTCGATCTCACAGAAACAAGTGAAATTTTGTATTCCGATGAGCAGAAGTTTAATTACCTCATTAACAAATATCCGATTCTGAAAGAGATGAAGAAAACATTTAACCTTGATATTACCTAGGGCTCCCGAAATAAATTTTACCAACCAACTTAATAGAATTGAAAAAGAAACTTGAAATATCTGAAGGTAATGATTATCTGAAATTCCTGACAAAAGAAAAGGATATTTCAGATCAGATTATTAATCATTCCAGGTCAATGATAAGTATCATAAACCGGGATTATGTTTATGAGAAAGTTAATTCCACGTTCTGCAATGCACATCAGGTTGTACTGGATACCATACTTGGAAAATCGCTGGGTGATATTTGGGGACATGATACTTTTCAGAATATCATAAAGCGAAATGTTGACTTATGTTTCTCTGGAAAAACGGTCAAGTATGAAGCATCTTTTAATACTCCTCAGTCAGGTAAAAGACATTTTGAAGTAGTTTTCAGACCTCTTTCTGTTGAGCCCGGTAAAATAACTCATCTTCTTGCAGAAACATTCGATATCAATGATTTGGAAAAATCAAAGCAGGCTGTCATAGAGAAAGAAGAGGAGCTGAGAAAGTTTGAAACAAACCTTCCTATTGGTTTTCTGAGATGCGATCCGGAAGGGAAAATATTACATGCAAATAAAGCTTTTTTAAGGATAACTGAATTCCATGATGAGATATCACTTACCAATTTGAATCTTAAAAGTTTTTTTATGGAGGAAGATCTTTTTGAATTAGAGATTGACCAGCTTATTGATTGCCATACGAAAAACTTCGGGAGGGTTTCTCTGAAAAATTGCTATGGCAAGGAGGTACCATGTCGTATCAGTGGATTCCTTGCTGTTAATAAATCGGGGACTCCGGCATTTATTGATTTTGCAGTTGAAGATTGTTCACGTGAACTGATGCTCGAAAACCGTTTGCTACAGGCTCAGAAGCTTGAAACAATCGGTGCCCTGGCTGGAGGTATAGCACACGATTTCAATAATATTCTGGCTACAATTTCCGGATATTCGGAAATGTTGCAAGATGATCTGCCAAAAAAATCAGAATTATCAGAGAAGGTGAGCAAGATACAAGGGGCAGTTAAAAAAGCTAAATCAATTACAGATCAGATACTTACATTTAGTCGGCATGTTGAGCAGGAGAAGGTTCTGATAAATGTGTCAGAAGTTCTTAAAGAGACCATAGGATTTGTAAAATCATCAATTCCATCCAATATAGTTTTAAAGAGCCGGATTCTAAAAAAGAATGCCAATGTTCTTGCTGATCCGACACAATTATTCAGAGTATTCTTAAACTTAATGACAAATGCCATCCAGGCAATGGAAGAAAATGGTGGTATGTTGTCAGTAAACATTGCTGTGGTTAAAAGGGAGTTCGTACAACACGAACTCAATAAAGATATTGTTGCAGATGAGTATGTATTACTGACATTTAAAGATACGGGAGAGGGCATGGATCCATCACTCATAGGAAGAATCTTTGAGCCCTTTTTTACAACACGTGAAGTAGGAAAAGGTACTGGTCTTGGCCTGTCGGTAATCCATGGCATAATAACAGAAATGGAAGGAGAGATTATTGTTTCAAGCAAGAAGGAGAAAGGTTCTGTGTTCAATGTTTATCTTCCGGTATCGAAAAGTTATTCCTCTGTTACCACCAATAAAGGTAGCAGAAAAAAAATATTGTTTATTACAGGAAATAAATATGAATCAAGGATATTATCACTAGCTCTTGAAAGTGCGGGGTATGAGCTTATTTTTATATCTGATGCCAGAAATTTTGCTAAAGTTATGACTAACGTCAGGGAACGGCCTGATATGGTTATCTATATGAGTGATTCGAAGCAGATCAAACCGGAAGATCTTGTAGGGATATTCAGAAGTCAGAAGATCCTTACTCCCTGTATACTCATCACTGACCCAAACCTGGAAATATCAGATGAAAAATTAATAAATTCGGGAATTATAAATCAACAATTGACAAAGCCGGTTTCTCTGAAAGAAATAAGGAATGCAATTCAGGAATTATTGAGATAAACACCTAACCTTAAAATATATACAATGCCAGGAGTACTAATCGTTGAGGATGATAAAGAACTGAGAGAGATGTTAAAGCTGTCGCTTTTAAGAAGAAATTTTACAGTTTTTGAGGCTGAAAATGGCAAAGCTGCAATTACTCATTTCAAGCCATTAATTACAGATCTTGTTGTTACTGACCTGATTATGCCTGAGGAGGATGGACTGAAGGTAGTTATAAAACTCAGAGAATTAAAACCGTCGATCAAGATTATTGCTATATCAGGTGGAGGCAAAGTAGGGCCCGGAAGTTACCTGAATCTTGCAAAAGCGCTTGGTGCCGATGCAATCTATTCTAAGCCTTTTTCAATTAATGACCTTATCGCAAAGATTGAACAGTTGTTAGATAATGAACAACCTGATTAAAATATCGCCGGCAGCAAAGGCTCAGGCTAATTCATGAAGAAATTTTTTTTTCTCTTTTTTGGCTTCCTGATTATTAATTCGATTCTCCCTCTTCAGGCACAGAGTCTGATAAAGAATTCGTCAGTAACAGGAGTTTGTTATGCCGGGAAAAAAATAAACAGGATTTATATACCACCTCCGGATGAGTTTTTTAAAAAAGACAGGTCAAAAAGTGGAGGGTCAATAACTGTCTATTATACTGGTTTTTCCAGTCAGGCAAAAACTGCAATGGATTATGCAGTATCGATACTGCAAACGATGCTTCCATCTGATACAAGGCTCACTATTCTGGCAAGCTGGGACAAAATTTCAACTGCCGGAGTACTTGCACAATCAACAATTACAAGGTATATCGCAGGGTCCCTAATTGATGCCTTGAATCCGTTGTCATTTTATCCTGTTGCACTTGCTGAAAAGATTGCCGGTAAAAGCCTTAATGACGATTTAGAAGGCGATATACTCTTATCAGTCAATAGTTCAAAAAACTGGTACCTTGGAACTGACGGACAAACACCTGTTCAGAAGTACGATCTGGTTACAGTTGTATTGCATGAGGTGTGCCACGGACTCGGTTTTTTTGACAGCTTTGGTTCTGATGGAACCCTTGGCTCGTATGGCTTCGGTTCTATACCAATGATTTACGATACATTTGTTGAAAACAATAATGGAAGCAGATTAACCGATACTCTGAAATTTAATAATTATTCAACCGCTCTTGATAGTCAGCTTATTGGAAATCAACTATATTTTAATGGCCCTCTTTTGAGAAAGTATTCAACATCGGTAAACTATGCAAATTTAAGGGCAAAATTATATGCCCCTTCAACCTGGGATGCCGGATCAAGCATTTCCCATCTCGATGAATCAGCTACCCTTCGTGTAAATTCCCTGATGACTCCTTATATTGATCTGGGAGAGGCTATTCATAACCCCGGAAAATATACATTCTCGATACTTGGAGATCTTGGCTGGATTAATACAAGAATAATCCCTACACCAATCGGGGATACAGAAGATCACCTGTTACAGATTTTATTTTCAGTTGTTATCAAATCAGATACAGTCTATAATCATAATAGAGTCGGGGTGGTATTCTCTTTTGACAACTTTGTGACAAGCGACTCTCTTTACCTTACTTCTCCGAATTCGAATGACTCTTATAATGCTACAATTACCATCCCTAAATATAATACGGAATTACAGTATTATTTCTTTTCTGAAGATTGTTTTCTAAGGATTTACAGATCTCCTTCCTTAATTAAAGATTTTCCACCTCTTAATAATAAACGATATCATGTTTTTATCGGAACAGATACTGTAAAACCGGTTATATCTCATACTCCGGTTACTTATTATTTACAGACCGTCGATTCAATAAAATATGATGCCACAGTAACTGATAATCTTGGTCTCGATTCAGTCTATGTTGAATTCAAAGTAAATAATGGCCCCTCAAAATTTTTCCGCATGAAACATGGGCAGGCTGATAATTATAGCACTGCTTTTGATGCCAGATCATTATCATTAAAAGGGCACGATTCAATAGAATACAAAATATTTGCAGTTGACACAGCTCGAGTCCCGAATGTAGGAGTATTACCGAAAACTGGATTTTTCGCGGCTCCTGTTGAGGAAATCTCTTCAACACTCTTAACGTATTCTACGGATTTTTCAGATGCAATACCTGACTTCTTTAATATAGGATTTGATATTACGAAGCCTTCTGGCTTCAACAAGTATGGTCTGAATACAAAACACCCGTATGAGAGTCCGGAGGATAACTCTAAAAGTATTGAATACACTTCAATATTGAGACATCCCTTGAAATTTGACGGAACCGGTATGTTGGTCAGCTATAATGAAGTTGTACTTGTTGAACACGGAGAGCCAGGATCAGTTTTCGGGTCAACGTTTTTTTATGATTATGTTATTGTGGAAGGTTCGAAAAATTTCGGCAAAACATGGTTTAGTCTGGCTGATGGATATGATTCAAGATTATTCCCATCATGGGAAACCGCATATAATAGTTCTATAGTAGGAGACAATTCAACATTTATTGGAACAGAATCAATGCTTCAGAAGCATTCTATTTTTTACCGTCCGTCTGACAAAATTTCCGCAGGAGATACTTTATTGGTGAGATTCAGGTTGTACTCCGATCCGTTTGCCAATGGATGGGGATGGGTTATCGAGGACTTAAAAATTAACCCTCTTATAGATGTCGTTGAAAAAATAAATAATGACCCTGTTAATATATACCCAAATCCCGGTAAAGGGCTAATAAAAATATCAGGAGGCGAGGATGCGAAGCCACTGCATTATAGAATCTTCAACGTAGCAGGCATCTGTTTATTAAACAGTAAGTTGTCAGGATCTTCCGGAACTTTGGTTGATATCTCAGATTTTCCTGCCGGAATGTACATTATTGTTTTATACACTGATAATGGAATAAAGACTATTAAGTATAGTCTTATAAAATAAAAATTGAAACCCCGCAGGAATGGCGGGGTTTTTGTATAAATTGAAAATTTGGAATTCTTTATTGGAAAATAAAGCTAATTTTGCTGGATATTTAAAAAAACTGTAAAACATCTTAAAATGAGCATTATAAATAATGTATTGGGTCTTTTCCTTGGTAATAAATATGAAAGAGATTTGAAGGAAATTAATCCTTACATCGAAAAGATCCATCTGGAATTTGAAAAAATAAAAGATTTGTCAAATGACGATTTAAGAGACCTGACGGAAGAACTCAAAAAGGAGATACTTGGAAGTGTTGAAGGTGATGAAAATGAGATCAGATCGCTAAGGGAAAAAGCCGAAAAGGAAGAAGATGTATTACTGAAAGAAGATATTTATAATTCTCTGGATAAAATTGAAAAACAGATCAATGAGAAGCTTGAAGTAACACTTGATCAGCTTGTACCAAGAGCTTTTGCAATAGTTAAAGAAACTGCAAAAAGATTCAAAGAGAATAGCGTACTTGAAGTAACCGCACGACAATATGACAGAGACCTGGCTGCCACCAGAGAAAGCATAACTATTAAAGGTGACAAAGCAATTTGGAGCAATAAGTGGATTGCAGGAGGTAATGAGATTACATGGGACATGATTCATTATGATGTTCAGCTTATTGGAGGTGTAGCTCTTCACAAAGGAAAAATTGCAGAGATGGGAACAGGTGAAGGAAAAACTGTAGTGGCTACTCTTCCTGTCTTCCTTAATGCGCTGGCCGGAAGGGGTGTTCATATCGTTACAGTAAATGATTATCTCTCGAAGCGCGACTCTGAATGGATGGGGCCGATCTATGAATTCCATGGACTTACTGTTGATTGCATCGATAAGCATCAGCCAAATTCACAAGAAAGACGCAAAGCTTATAATGCTGATATAACTTTTGGAACAAATAATGAATTTGGGTTTGACTATCTCAGGGATAATATGGCAATTAATCCTGAAGATCTTGTGCAACGTAAGCACCACTATGCAATTGTTGACGAAGTCGACTCAGTGCTGATAGATGATGCCCGTACGCCACTTATTATTTCAGGACCTACTGCCAAAAGCGATACTCAACAATTCGATGAGCTGAAACCTAAGGTTGATAAGCTCGTAAATGCACAGAAAAAACTTGTAACTCAGATACTTGCTGATGCAAAAAAACTTATTGCAGATAATAAAAATGACGAAGGTGGTCTGCTGCTTCTTAGAGCGTATAAGGGCCTTCCAAAGAATAATCCACTTATCAAGTTCCTCAGTGAGGAGGGTAATAAATCATTGCTTCTAAAGACAGAGAACTTCTATATGCAAAACAACAGCAAGGAAATGCCTAAGGCAACTGATGCATTATACTTTATCATTGATGAAAAAGCCAACTCCATTGAACTGACTGAAAAAGGACTTGATCTTATAGCAGATTCTGTTGATGATGTAAGTTTTTTTATTCTTCCTGATGTTGGATCAAAGATTGCCGATATTGAGAAATCAGATATACCCGATCGTGAGAAACTGAAGATAAAAGATGAACTTCTGCAAGACTACTCAGTTAAGTCAGAACGAGTTCATACAATGACACAGCTGCTTAAAGCCTGGACCCTTTTTGACCGCGACACAGAGTATATAGTCGTGGATAATAAAGTAAAAATAGTCGATGAACAAACCGGACGTGTACTCGAAGGACGCCGTTATTCCGACGGACTTCATCAGGCCATTGAGGCAAAAGAAAATGTGAAGGTGGAGGCAGCTACCCAGACCTATGCCACTATAACCCTGCAGAATTATTTCAGGATGTACCATAAGCTCGCTGGCATGACAGGTACTGCTGAAACTGAGGCTGGAGAACTCTGGAACATATATAAACTTGACGTAGTAGTCATACCGACAAACAGACCGGTTATCAGATTCGATAGAGAAGACCTGGTTTACAAGACTAAAAGGGAAAAATATAATGCTGTAATTGAAGAGATTGCTGAGATGAATCGTCTCGGACGACCTGTTCTTGTCGGGACAACTTCGGTAGAGATATCTGAATTGCTGAGCAGGATGCTCAAGATGAAAGGCCTGAAACATAATGTTCTGAATGCAAAGCTGCATCAGAGGGAAGCAGAAATTGTTGCAGAGGCGGGTAAAACAGGTACTATTACAATTGCAACAAATATGGCAGGACGAGGTACTGACATTAAGCTTACGGAAGAGGTGCGTCAAGCTGGAGGACTTGCCATTGTAGGTACAGAAAGACATGAGTCAAGAAGAGTAGACCGCCAGTTGCGGGGACGTTCAGGCAGACAGGGAGACCCGGGGTCTTCTCAGTTTTTTGTGTCTCTTGAAGATGAGCTGATGAGACTGTTTGGTTCAGAAAGAATTGCCGGTATAATGGACAAGCTGGGACTGAAAGACGGTGAAATGATACAGCATTCAATGATCACGAAATCTATAGAGCGGGCACAGAAAAAGGTAGAAGAAAATAACTTCGGCATCAGAAAAAGACTGCTTGAATATGACGATGTCATGAACTCACAGAGAGAGGTTATCTACAAGAAAAGACGACATGCTCTCCTTGGGGAAAGATTAAGTGTTGACATTGCAAATATGATGTTCGATGTCACTGAAACCCTGGTCGATGTCTATCATAAAGATGGAGATTTTGAGGGCTTTGATTTTGATCTTATTCGGTCATTTTCAATGGATTCTCCTGTTCCTGAACAGGAATTCCGTAAATCCAATTCCAATGAAGTAACTGAAAAAGTCTATTCAAAAGTACTGGATACATATAAAAGAAAGGTAGAAACCATTTCCACACAGGCATATCCCGTTCTAAAAGATGTGTATGACAGGATGGCTCACGTTTATGAAAATGTTGTTGTGCCAATTTCAGATGGGGTAAAAGTTTTTCAGGTTATCACCAACCTGAAGGCTACTGCAGAATCTGAAGGAAGAGAACTGGCGAAAGCATATGAAAAAACCGTTGTTCTGGCAACAATTGATGATGCATGGAAAGAACATCTGAGAGAGATGGATGAACTTAAGCAATCGGTCCAGAATGCTACTTATGAACAGAAAGATCCTTTACTAATTTACAAGTTTGAATCCTTTGAGTTATTTAAAACTATGATCACAAAGGTGAACAAGGATGTTGTAAGTACTCTTATGAAAGGACATATACCCACACAGGATCCTGAACAGGTTAAAGAAGCACAGAGAAGAAGGCAGGTCGACATGAGTAACTTAAAAACATCGAAAAGTGATTTTTCTCAATACAGCAACACAGGTGGTGGTGGCCAGGATAAAAATCAAAAGACTGAACCGGTAAGAGTCGATAAAAAGATAGGTAGAAACGATCCTTGCCCTTGTGGAAGCGGAAAAAAATATAAACAGTGTCATGGTTTGCAGCAGGGAGGAACCCAGGGTGCAAGTGCCAATGTCTGATCAGCTTTTATTTAATTCATCAATCGCTTTCTGGATACGGGTATATACTGTCCGGTTAACCGGAACAAGCGGAAGCCTAAGGTTATTGAGGCAGAGATTCATAATGTTCAGCATAGCTTTTACTCCTGAAGGGTTACCGTCAATAAAAAGTAGTTCTGTCATCTCAAGGTAATGGAACTGTATTTCGCGTGCTGATTTAAAATTACTTTTCAAGGCATGGTTGACTAGTTCACTGCACTGCACCGGGAATGCATTTGCAAGCACTGATATGACACCAGATCCTCCAGCGGCAATAATTGGGATGGTCATCATATCATCACCTGATATTACACTGAAATTTTCAGGTATTCCTTTTATTATCCTCATAATCTGTGCTATATCGCCGGATGCTTCCTTTACTGCAACAATGTTTTCACATTCATTTGCAAGCTCGATACAAGTATCTGATGAGATGTTGCTGCACGTTCTGGACGGAACATTATACATGATTACGGGAATAGGACTGCAAGTTGCAATTGCCTTAAAATGTTGAAATAATCCTCTTTGGTTAGGTTTGTTATAATAAGGAGCAACAGATAAGATCCCGTCCACTCCGGTAAGATTCGTATACCTTATGCAGTTTATAACTTCCTGTGTATTATTTCCGCCAATACCTGTTACCAGTGGAATGCGGTTATCAATTACCTCTACCACGTAAGAGATTAGTGCTTTCTTTTCGTCCTTGGTGAGCGTAACCGACTCTCCGGTAGTCCCCATCACAACTATATAGTTTACACCTCCTGTAATAACATGATTTATCACACGACCCAATGCAGCAAAATCAATGCTGGAGTCATTCTTAAAGGGTGTAACAATGGCGACTCCTGTACCTTTGAATTTTTTCATATTCTTTATTTTTTAGCAACTTTTTTTACTTCTTCTGACTTTATCATCTCAAGATAATGTATTACCTGATTAAGGTAATTATCAATATTAACCGGACTTTTTAATTCCATCATCAGATCGAAAGGAGTGTTTTCGTTTTCAGACTCGAATAATCCAACCTTAAAACCGGCAATTGATAATGATGATATATATTGAAGCGGCAACAGTCTTTTGAAATTGATGTCAATAAGAATATCAAAATGGTTGTAGATAAAAGTATTAGTTTCTGAGGAGACAGGATGGTAAAAAGCATTTAATTCATTTTTCCTGATGCACCTGAGATATCTGATTGCCGTATATTGATCAGGCAGATTTTTTCCGGCATAATATCCCAATATTTTAACTTCGATTTTGCTCTCATGCATCTTTTGATAAAACCTTGATAAGCTTGCAAAATCATCAGTTTTAGAAGCATCCCATACAATCCCGATGTTTTTTACCTGACTCATATTCGAATAGCGCGTTTTTCTCTTCGTATGGGCCATTTTATTCTTAAGAATAGCATTTCCGATTTTTAGCCTGATATTTTCAAATAATTCCATTTTACAAACCTAACAGTTTTTTGTTAAAAACAGTCGTGAGTACGTGTTATTCTTCTCCAATTTCTTCAAGAAAATCGGACTCACTCTTGAGGGGTATTTTAAGCTTATCGGCTTTTTTCTTTTTTGACTTGCCCATATTCTCGCCGGCAAGAATAAAGGAAGTACTCCCCGAAACTGATGATGAATTCTTCCCTCCATTCGTTTCAATCATTACTTTATATTCATCACGACTATGTTTCTGGAAAACCCCGGAAATAACTATTGTTTTACCTTCCAATGCATTACCTGACAGGCCAATCTCTTTTTTTTCATTGAAGTTAATTCCAAATGATTTTAGTCTTCTAATCATTTCAAGGTTATCTTTATCAGAAAAGTAAGCAACAATACTTGCTGCTATTTTAGGACCAATTTCATATACACCTGTCAGTTGCTCAATGTCGGCACTGATGAGGTCATCTATTGTTTTGAATCTCCTGGAAATAGTTTTTGCAACTGTCTCTCCTACATGCCTGATCCCAAGGGCAAAAAGTACCCTGTGATAAGGAGTATCGATCGATTTCCTGATACTTTTTAAAATATTAGCAGCCGATTTTTCGCCAAGACGCTCAAGTGGTACCAACTGTTCCATCTTTAGATCATAAAGATCCGCAATGTTTCTTACCAGATTATTGCTGAATAGAAGATCAATCGTCTCTTCTCCCAATCCATCTATATCCATTGCCTTCCTGCTGATAAAATGTTCAATTCTGCCTTTTATCTGAGGAGGACAGTGAAGGTAGTTGGGACAGAAATGATTTGCTTCACCTTCATTTTTAATAAGAGCTGTTCCACATTCTGGGCATTTGGAAATAAAGACAATTTTTTTATTGTTTTCATTTCTGAATGAGTGATCAACACCCACTATTTTAGGAATTATTTCACCTCCCTTTTCAACATAAACCATATCGTTAAGATGAAGATCAAGAAGGGCAATCTGATCAGCATTATGAAGAGTAGCACGTTTTACGGTAGATCCGGAAAGAAGAACCGGTTCGAGATTTGCAACAGGGGTTACGGCTCCTGTTCTGCCCACCTGGAATGCTACTGATAACAACCTTGTTAATGCTTCTTCGGCTTTATACTTATAGGCTATGGCCCAACGGGGAGATTTGGCTGTGAACCCAAGTTCTCGCTGGAGGCTCAGGGAGTTGACTTTAACAACAACGCCATCTGTATCGTAAGGAAGGTTTTTCCGTTCTGATTCCCATTGAGAAATAAATTGAATTACTTCATCAATATTTTTGCATAACCTTATGCTGTCAGCAACTCTGAAACCCCATCCTGACGCCATTTTCAGATTATTATAATGGTTGTTATAAGGAAGCTCCTCAGCAAGAAGGAAATAGACCATACACTCAAGGGATCTTGATGCCACGATCCTGGGATCAAGAAGCTTAATAGTACCTGCAGCAGCGTTTCTTGGGTTAGCGAATGGAGCTATCTCTGCTTTTAGTCTTTCATCATTTAACTTGTTAAATACTGTCCTCGGCATAAGTATCTCGCCCCTTATAACAAACTCAGCAGGTGCTGCTTTATCATTTATTTTCAGTGGGATGCTCCTGATCGTTTTCACATTTAAGGTAACATCATCACCTTTGTTACCATCACCCCGTGTTATTGCCCTGAAAAGTGAACCGTTTTTGTAAGTTATGCTGATCGATGCGCCATCAAATTTCAATTCACAGACATATTCAATTGATTGTGAGGTTGTTTTACATATCTTGGCATCAAATTCCCTAAGCTCTTCTTCGCTGTAAGTGTTTCCGAGCGAAAGCATCGGGTACTTATGCTCATATTGTTCAAACTCCCTGGTAATGTCACTTCCTACACGTCTGGTAGGAGAGTCCCCGCTGATTAATTCAGGGAATTTTTTTTCAAGCGTATCCAGTTCATTTAACAGGATATCGTATTCAAAATCTGAAATTAAAGGCTGATTTAGAACATAATATCTGTTATTATGCTCTTCAATTTCCCTGCGGAGACTTTCGATTCGTATCTTTGCTTCAGATAGATTCATATATTGTTTAATGGTTATTGATTTTCTTCTTTTGCCCTGACTCAGTACCTGCCTTTGTTATACTTCAGAATTTTGGTGATAGATTGTATTTCTTTCTATTTTAATTTTACCCTCTTTCATTTTCCCCCAGGGGAGGGCCGGGAAGGGGATAATTAATTTAAACTAAAGATCCAACAAATTCTTCAGTTCCACACCCCTTCAATATTCTGTCCGCATTTATTACACTTCCCTCCGGTAATAGTATTGGATACAATTCTGAAACCCTGCCTGACAACAAGAGTTGAATTGCACGATGGACATTTTGTATCTGAGATTTCATTTCCCGGGACATTTCCTGTATAGACAAATTTTAAACCTTCTTCCGTTGCGATACGGTAGGCGTTACTTAATATTTCAACAGGTGTAGGAGGCAATTGTTCAAGTTTATGCATAGGGTAGAACCTGCTAAGATGCAGTGGTGTGTTTTTGAAACCATTATCGCTTAACCACTTGCACATACTTCTTATATCATCCAGATTATCGGTCCAGTCAGGAACCACCAGATTGGTAATCTCAAGCCATACACCACTATCCTTAATAACTTTAAGCGTATCGAGTACAGGTTGTAATTTTCCTCCGGTCAACTTAAGGTAAGTGCTTTCACTGAAAGCCTTAAGATCAATATTGGCAGCATCAATTACACTGCAAATCTTTTTCAGAGGTTCATTGTTAATATAACCATTTGATTTGAAAATGTTTTTTATACCTGCCTTTTTTGCAAGAGTTGCTGTTTCGTAGACATATTCATAAAAGGTTATTGGTTCGGAATATGTATATGCTATTGAACTGCAGCTATTTCCAATACATTCTTCAACTACTTTTTCTGGCATAAGATCATAATTTCTTGTTTTGTCAGGACTTATCTGTGATATGGTCCAGTTCTGACAATTAAGGCATACCAGATTACATCCGGCTGTTGCAATTGAGTATGCTTTTGAGCCCGGAAGGAAATGATATAAAGGCTTTTTTTCAACTGGATCAACATTAACAGTACATGGGTTACCGAACGCAAGGGTAAATAGCTTTGAATTATGAACCTTACGGTTATTACATTTGCTTAATTCGCCCTCTTTGAGAACACATTCATTAGGGCAGATTCTGCACATTATTCCCCTTGCAGTTTCCTCCTGGAACATTGCAACTCTCTTGTAAATACCTTGTTCTTCCGATGACATTTCTGAAAATATTGACCTGGATGGGATACACATCAACCCTGCTGAAAATACCAGTGATTTTTTCAGAAAATCACGCTTGCTGATATCAAATTTTTTATTCTTCATTTAACCTTGTTCATTTATCGAAATAATTTGCTCAAGTACTAAATTACAAATTTGATTGAATTTCGCTTTTTAAGGCATTAGTTGTTCTTTTTTTCCCTTTGTGTTACTTTGTGCACTACTTTGTGTCCCTTTGTGTTTCAATGAATTATATTTTATCACGAAGGTACACAAAGGATAACACGAAGGCTCACAAAGGACTTTACAAACCGCTGGTGGACTCTCTTCCGAAAACATGACTAAAACTACGATTTGTTACTATTGGTACCAAAAAGAAAACCTGCAAAAATCAAGCCTGAAAGTAAAAAGACAGAAACCTGAATTCCGAATGCAGGTACGATAAATCCTGAGATAATAATAAAACCGAAAGCAGAACCTGCTAGATCGGCACTGTAGGTTGCTGATGATATCCCTATTTCTTCAGTATTCATAGTAAGTTCACGAAAGATGCGTCCTGTAAATAATGCAGGTAAAAACACAGAAAAGATGATAACCCCAATTGCAGGCAATCCACTTACAAATCTGATAATAGAATTATAGATCAAAGCAAAACCAATATAAAACAACATTAGGAAGATTACTTTTTTTCTTAATGAAACTGAATTCAGGAAACTAATGTTTTGTCCCGCGCCAATGGCCAGGCCAGTCATTAACCCTGCAATTACCAGTCCTGTAAGCTGATACATATTACCGACGATAAGCTGAAGAGTAAGCAAAATTATTATTTCAAATCCTGCCAGAGCAGAAGCGCTGAAATACATCAGCAGATTTCTTCTTTTAATTGCCATTCCAGGAAGAGCGAAGACCATAATCAATAAAATAATTGCAGGTGTCTTCTCATCGAGGTTTTTACTGAAATTATATGATTGAGAATGGAAACATGCCACCGGGTAGGCAGATCTGTTTTGTTTCATCCCATGGTCTATCAGTGCATTTACTTCATTTGACTTTTTAAGTATCAGATCATCTTCCAGAAAGTCAGGACTGACATATGTATTTTTAATATGTCTCTTATCGGCTAGCTGGCAGAATGATAATGATAATGCTTTGTCGGAGGCTATGAAATAAAGCTTATTACCTACAACAGGCTTTACATTTTTAAATATGCCTGCCAGACTATTATAAACAGATGAATAGAGGTTCAATGATTCTTTATTGAAGTAGGTGTCTCCTGGTCCGGGGGAACACATAAAAATGCCATCCGGCTTAAGCCTTTTCTTCACCTCATTAAAAAATTCAGTTGTATAATATCTGTTCAGAAGTAATGTTGATGGAGGCTGAGTGAGAAGTATTATAACATCAACCAATTCATGGGAGCTCATGATATATATGAAAGCATCATTATTCGCAATAATCAACCTGTCAGAAAGTGTATCCGTTATTGATCTCTCATATTTAGCCAGGGCAGGGTCTCTTTCAATATAAATGATCCTGCTGACAGGATATTTTAGTATTTCAGGAAGATGAGATTGAAGAAATCCGGATATTAAAATCACTTTTTCAGGATATTCACTTTGCAGCATTGCATAATGAATATCCTCTTCTCTTTCGGTTACATCATTATTATAAGCCAGAAGTCTTTGATTATAATAGAGACTCTCTTCTCCTTTATATTTTCCTTTTGTTATATTACCATAGGGTGTATCTTTCGATCCGATAACTTTAATTCCCGGGAGTAAAACCTGCCTGAAGAAAACGTCAGGATTAAAAATTATAATAAGTGTCGCTAACACACTTATTATAATTTTAGCATATATCTTTGTTTTTGAACTGTTGATACAATAGGTTGTCAATACATAAGCGGCTGACAATAATATTATTAGCAAAAGCAACTTGTACGTATTAAATAACCCGGCTGTTAAAAGGGATATTATTATACCAGAAACAATACCACCAACAGTTTCAATCGAAAACGACTTTCCCGGCACAAAATTATTCCCCGAACTTGCTATAGAAATCAATTTGATGAAAGTAAATCCGGATACCAGACAAAAAGGGATCAGAACCAGAAATGTGTAAATTATGGCCACTAGAAATGAAGGAGTTTCACCCGGATTTAAAAACACTCGTGATAAGAAAAACAGCAGTACTAAAGAAATCAGAGGACTGAAACCAAAAACAAGATTTATCTTTCGCAGGTCGTTTAATGTTGATTTACCGGCAATTGAGGCACCAATCGCAGATCCGATAAGCCATGAGCCTAAAAAGATACCTGTAATAAGTTCATATCCCCCTGTGATATTCATTATCTCCTTCATCAGCAATAGCTGGATTGAAGAGCTAACGAAACCTATGATAAACAGGTTGCACCTGATTTCAACGGAGGTAAGTTTTTGCAGGTCTGTTTTTCCAGGATCACTTGCTGCTTTTTCAAATAGCTTTCCGAAATAGTTTAAGTGCCAGATAAGATGGAATACACCTGTGATAGCTGTTCCAATTCCAAATTCGACATGCCATTTAAGGACTGCTTTGATAAAAGGAATGTTCCATTTATAGTTTATCTGAAGCGCCATGAACATCCCTGCCATGGCTGTAATAACGAATACGACTGCAAGAACAGAGTTCCATAATTTTCTGTGAAAAAGCAGTGAATAATAACCGATCCGGTAGAAAAAGTAACTGATTAAATATAAGAGTATTGCAGTGAAACCAGTACTAATAACATGATACATAGTTACTTCTAGTTATCTTCAAGAACGACTCCTTCGTAGATAGAAATTTCTGCATCTTTCCATCCGTCCCATCCCAAACCGGCTTTATCCCGGGAAGTAAATCCAAGAAACTCTTCGACTGTCCATCCGTTTTCTATGGCAACCTGTGGGAGCATAGTCCCTGATCTGGAACCTTTCTTTATATAAATTCCGTGCTTACCTAAAACTATCTCATTGATATTATTGATCTTTTTCAGGGGTCCGAGCACAGTTATCTCAATATCTGTTTTTTTATATTCCTCTTTTGTAAGAGGGGAGAAACGTGGATCTTCGAAAGCAGATGATATAGCTGATGCCTGAACAACATTAAATAATGGCTCAGAAGAAATGAATCTTCCTATGCAGCCTCTTAAAGCGCCGTTAATTTTCAAGGTGACAAATGCACCCAATGGCTTTTTAAGATTATCAGGTATGGACTTTTCATCGATAATAAACTTTTTATTATCATAGAGCATCGAGCGGATGCTGTTTTTGGCAATTACAAAAAGTTGTTTCTTCTCTTCTTCTGAGAAAGAAAAACTGTTTTCAAACTGATGCTTAAGTACTGCATTTTGTTTTTTTTCAATCAGTGCAATTGCATTATAACCAACCACTTGATCTTTCCCGACATTTGGAGAGTCTCCTGAATTGCTATAATCTATAAGTTTAAATTCAAGATCCTTATTCCCTTCGGCAAGATACAGGAGTGTAAGACCTGATGTCCAGCCACACATACTGGTAACCAATCCCGGAATATGTTTAGCAGAGTTTTTATTGAGTGTATTGAGGAATATCTGTGGGTTTCCTGACATAATACTTATTGCTGTTAAATTGTCATTCTCAACAGCGTCTTTATAAGCAGGATAATGTGAAAAGTCGCTGCTGATAATAAAAAGATTCTCTGGTGTGAACCATGGTCTGAGAGCCGCTGCGATCTTTTTCACTGTATTTTCATCATCAGTTCCGATAATAACGGGAACAATCTGTTGTTTATTCTTAAAATAATATTGAATAAAAGGTAATTGAACCTCTATGCTATGTTCCTGCAGATGCGCATTTGTTGGGAAGTTGAACACTTTATTGTCTTTAATGAGTTTGTTGGCAATTTCCCTGTTTACGGTCACTTTTCCCAACGGTGTAATATAATCACCGGAATTATATACCGAAGCACCATCGAAATACATCACATGGCTTGATCCAATAATAAAGATATTTTTAAATATGGAACTCCTTGGTATTGATGAAAATGCTGCTGCAGCGGTTTTCCCTGAATAGTCATAACCTGCGTGCGGACTGATTATTGCTCTTATATCCCAACTATCAGGTGTCTTTTTACAGTTGTCGAAAAGCCCGGTAAGATCTTTTGTAAGGGTCTCTTTATCAGCCGGATAAAATCTTCCTGCAGCATAGGGCTGCCTGTCAGTCGTAATGTTCTGGGAAAATGTTTCCATGATAGTGAAAATTGAAAGCAAAACAATGAATACTGTTTGCATGACTATTATAATTAATTGGCGCAATAAAGTTATGCCAAAAAATTAAGAAAAAATAGTTTATTGATAAATGTCAGGTGGGAATTAAATAAGAACCATCGATTCTTTAAGAATCTCTCCTTTGTCATCAGTCCCGTATATTTTAATTCCAAGACTGACAGATGGTACTCCGACCATATGAATAATAGGATGAAGTTCATCCTTAAGATCTTCAGCTTCCATATTATCATAATCTTCAATATTGAAATAAAGATGAATCATCAAGGTATACTCACTATCTTTTATTGAGCCAAGTGTCTGAACAATTTTTGCCAGCCAGATTGCCGATGCAGTATTAAAGTATTCAAGATTAAGCCGCAGATTGGTGGTAGGTCTTGGATTTTTAATATATTCATTAACCCACTTCAGAACACTTTCATAAATTATGGCAGCATTTTCCGGGATTGATTTTCCTGACATGATAAGTTCACCTGAAGGATAATTTAAATCAACCTGGGGTGTCTTTGCAGTCGGTTCGATATATAAATTTTTCAACTCCACCTTATAAATCTATTATTATAATTATAAAAGTACAAAAAACATATTCAAATGTATCATAACTTTTTAATAATTGTATTTTCTTTATCAAAAAGAACACGTCAGTTGTCAAATATTTTAATAGATTAGTATAAACATCAGAATTTCGCATGTATGCCTTGATGCCCTTTTTGGTCATGTTTTCTTGTGTATCAATATATTAAAATATTATCTTTGCAACCTGAAATTTGTAAAGGAAAAAATGGAGATTGTTCTTAAAGAAAAGATAAGGGAAGCTGTTAAAAGTATTTACAATAGCGAAGTTACAGATGACCTAATCCAGATTCAGGAAACAAGAAAAGATTTCAAAGGAGACTTCACTCTGGTTGTCTTTCCTCTTTTGCGCTTTTCAAAAAATACTCCCGAAAACACCGGTGAAACTATTGGGAATTACCTGATTGATAAATTCCCGGCTGTTTCAAGATACAATGTAATCAAAGGATTCCTGAATCTCGAAATCTCTGATGGCTGGTGGGTTGAGTTTTTTAAAAAAATAGCATCTGAAGAAAACCATCTGGAAAACTGTCAGGTTTCAAATCCTGAAACTATCCTTGTTGAATACTCTTCCCCTAACACAAATAAGCCATTGCACCTCGGGCATATCCGGAACAACCTGCTCGGCTATTCTCTCTATCGTATATTATCTGGTTGCGGGCACAGAGTCATAAAAACTAATATTGTTAATGACCGGGGAATTCATATCTGCAAATCGATGCTGGCCTGGCAAAAATTCGGAAACGGAGAGACGCCTAAATCATCCAAAATGAAAGGTGATCACCTGGTCGGAAATTATTATGTTTTGTTCGAAAAAGAGTATAATGCTCAAATTAAAGAGCTCGTGAATTCTGGCATGGACGAAGTGGAAGCAAAGAATTCCGCACCTCTTATGAAAGAAGTTAGGGATATGCTTATCAAATGGGAGACTGGAGATAAAGAAGTTATTGATCTCTGGAAAAAAATGAATTCTTGGGTTTATAGAGGATTCAAGAGGACTTATGAGAAACTTGGAGTTGATTTTGATAAAGTCTATTACGAATCAAAAACTTATTTATCAGGGAAAAGCCAGGTTTTAAAATTCTTAAAAAATGGTATTCTGTACGAAAAAGAAGATGGTTCGATATGGGCTGATCTTACAAAGGAGGGATTGGATCAAAAACTTCTGCTCAGAGGTGATAGCACAGCAGTTTATATGACACAAGACATAGGAACTGCAATATTGAGATATAAAAAATATGAATTTAACAAATGTATATATGTTGTTGGAAATGAACAAAATTATCATTTCCAGGTACTTAAGGCTCTTCTTAAAAGAATGGGGTATAAATGGGCTGATGGACTGATCCATTTTTCATATGGCATGGTTGAACTACCTGAAGGCAGAATGAAATCGCGTGAAGGTACAATTGTGGATGCGGATAATCTTATTAAAGAGATGAAGCTCACAGCTAAAGAAGTCTCTCTGGAACTTGGTAAACTTTCTGATTTTTCAATCAAAGAGAAAAATGATATTTTCCGGAAGATCGGAATGGGCGCTCTGAAATATTATATTCTTAAAGTTGATCCACGGAAAAACATGACATTTAACCCAGCTGAATCAATTGATTTCAACGGGAATACCGGACCATTTATTCAATATACATATACTAGAATAAAATCGGTGTTCCGGAAAGCAGACCAGATGGGCATTAATACTGAACAAATACATTTTTCGGGAACAAAAACAGGTCAGAAGGAAATTGAACTTATTAAACTATTGCGTAAATTTTCTGAAACTGTATCTGCTGCAGCAACAGGTTATAGCCCTGCTTTAATAGCAAATTATTGCTATGAACTTTCGAGGGAATATAACCAGTTTTATCACGATTTTTCTATTCTGGGAGAAGATGACGAAGAAATAAGAAATTTCAGACTGATTTTATCACGGGTAACTAGTGAAATTATTCATACAGGTATGTGGTTGTTAGGTATTGAAATGCCGGAAAGAATGTAGGCCCCCTAATCCCCCTGAAGGGGGGCTAATACTCTGGAGATAAGCATAATTATTCTTTACTCCGCAGAATTAGCTCCCCTTTAGGAGGGCCGGGCATTAAGAAACAGCTCGGTGGGCTGTTTTAGCGAAGGCGCCTGCCTGCCGCGATGGAGCAGCGCAGCTGACAGAGGGGCATATGGACAGTAAAAAGAATCCTTAAGGGGGAAGTCCCGCATTAGCAAGACAGGGGACAAGATGAAAAAGGAATATTAACTATTTTATTTATCTTAATCATATGTTTGAAAATCTAAGTGAACGGCTGGAGAAATCCTTTAAACTTCTAAAAGGACAGGGTAGAATATCTGAAATAAACATTGCTGAAACACTTAAGGAGGTTCGCAGGGCTTTGCTGGATGCTGACGTAAATTTTAAAATTGCAAAACAATTCACTGACACTGTTAAGCAGAAAGCCATAGGACAGGAGGTTCTTAATTCAGTTAACCCATCACAAATGATGGTAAAAATCGTTCATGATGAACTGGTTGAACTGATGGGGGGCGACAAGACCGATATCAATATTAAGATAAATCCATCCATCATACTGGTTGCGGGACTTCAGGGTTCAGGAAAAACAACATTCAGCGGAAAACTTGCGAAATGGGTAAAAAGTAAAAGGGGAAAAAACCCTTTGCTTGTTGCCTGTGACGTTTACCGACCTGCTGCAATAGAACAGTTAAAGATAATCGGAACACAATTAGATGTGCCGGTGTATACTGAAGATGGTAATATGAACCCGATCGCTATTGCCCGAAATGCTGTAAAAGAAGCAAAAAAGGCAGGACATGATCTTGTTATTATTGATACTGCGGGTCGACTGGCCATTGATGAAGAGATGATGAAGGAGATATCATCTGTAAAAGATGCAGTAAATCCACATGAAATACTATTCGTTGTTGATTCCATGACTGGCCAGGATGCAGTAAATACTGCCCGGGAATTTAACGAAAGGCTTGATTTTGATGGAGTTGTCTTGACAAAACTTGATGGAGATACCAGGGGAGGAGCAGCACTTTCAATTAAATCAGTAGTTAACAAACCCATCAAGTTCGTTAGTTCCGGTGAAAAGATGGAAGCTATCGATATATTTTATCCAGACAGGATGGCCGATAGAATCCTGGGGATGGGAGATATAGTTTCTCTTGTTGAAAAAGCGCAGGAACAATTTGATACTGAAGAGGCAAGAAAACTTCAAAAGAGAATTGCAAAGGACCAGTTCAATTTTAACGATTTTATCACGCAGATCCAGCAGATAAAGAAAATGGGTAATGTTAAAGACCTCATGACAATGATCCCTGGTGTAGGAAAGGCCGTTAAAGATCTGGATATTGATGATAACGCATTTAAAGGTATTGAAGCAATTATCAGAAGTATGACACCGGAAGAGAGAACCAATCCGGTCGTTCTCAATGGTAGCCGACGTAAAAGAATTGCTTTAGGAAGCGGAACAAGTGTGCAGGAAGTTAATAAACTTCTGAAACAGTTTGATGAGACCAGGCGGATGATGAAAATGATGACAAAAGGTGGTAATGTCGCCAGACTTATGGGCAAATAATAATCTGTAAGATGTATAATTTAATTGATGGTAAGAAGGTAGCATCTGAAATCAAAAAGGAGATTGCTGAAGAGGTAGAAAAACTAATAACAGCAGGGAAAAAGACTCCTCACCTCGCTGCTGTTCTGGTCGGTAACAATGGCACCAGTGAAACTTATGTTGCAAACAAGGTAAGAGACTGTGAGGAGGTCGGCTTCAAATCAACAGTACTGAGATTTGGCGCCGATATTACCGAAACTGCTTTGCTTGAGAGAATTGCTGAACTTAATGATGATTCAGACGTTGATGGTTTCATCGTTCAGTTGCCGTTGCCACAACATATATCAGAGAACAAGGTAATTGAAGCGATAGATCCACAGAAAGATGCAGACGGTTTTCACCCGGTCAATCTTGGAAAAATGGTTATTGGACTTCCCGGATATCTGCCTGCAACTCCATTCGGGATTATTGAACTTATAAGAAGATATGGTATTGAAACATCAGGCAAAAATTGTGTCGTAATTGGCCGTAGTAATATAGTTGGCCGGCCCTTAAGTATTCTTCTTTCCCAGAAAGGGATGGATGCCACTGTTACAGTTGTACATAGCCGTACAAAAAACATTAAAGATATTGTCAGTCAGGCTGATATAATTATTTCAGCAATCGGTTCTCCTGCTTTCGTCACTGCAGAAATGGTCAGGGAAGGAGCAGTAGTATTTGATGTCGGAACAACACGTATCAGTAGCCCCGATACCAAATCGGGGTTTAAACTTATGGGAGATGTTGATTTTGTAAGTGTGGCCCCTAAATGTTCTTACATAACTCCTGTACCGGGAGGTGTTGGTCCAATGACCAGAGTATCATTATTGCGTAACACTCTTTTCGCTGCAAAAAAAGGTTGAAGTTTTTATTTTCCTGTTCCTGTTTTATTTTGCAGGAAATTCCACCCCTGTGAAATAGAGATCAAATCCACCTTTGCCACCAGGCCTGTTGGAAGAAAACATCAAATAATTGTTAGTGAAATCCGGATCAAAACCGATAACCGGCCTGTATTCATCTGAGGAAGTATTTATCCCAGGACCAAAATTAACCGGTGAACTCCATTTTCCGTTTCTGAAAATCGAGTAATAAAGATCATACCCGCCAAGACCGCCCGGCCGGTTGGAAGTAAAAACCATAATCTTTTTGTAGATAAAGGGACATTTATCTTCATATGAACTATTAATACTATCTACCCTTGCAGGAAGGGCATAATCAATATTAAACCAGGATGTTAAATCTTTTTCTGCTGGTTTATTCATAAGAAAAATGTCAAAATTTCCATCCTTGTTTGTCGAAAAATAGGCTGAGTCCTGGGTTGAATTAAAACAAATATATGCATCGTCAGAATCTGTATTCAGAAGTTTTATGGGATAGGGTCCATAAACTTCAGGGAGATTTGTGCCGTTTACCGGCTGGTTTTTAAGATAATATAGATCCAGATTTCCAGCTGAGTTTACAGAAGAAAGTAATAAATATTCATAACCATCTACTGTGCTGAATAGTCGATATGGTCCAAAATCATTACCCGGCGTTATAGCTTTATTGATGAGTTTATCAAGGAATGGATCAGTTGTCATTTTAGCTCCGAATCCGAAAACACCGGTAGTCTGATCAAATACATAAGAAAAACCAGCCTGCTCAAGGTCAAATTGCCCGCCGGCACTTTTTCTGTTGCTTGAAAATATTATAGGCGAATTTGCGGTTAACTGGTATAATGCAAGATTATAGTCATCGTAGGCAGAGTTAATATCAGCTATGTTAATGACAGTATCTGGGAAAGTACCTTTAGGGAATTTTATCGGATTTTCAGTTTTTTTACAATCAGTAAAATATATTGAACTATATAACATACTAAACATCAATATTATAAAACTCACATTTCCTGATTTTTTCATATAGATGTATTTTGTGGAATATACCAATACAAATATATTAATATAAAATGAAAAACCGGGAGGTCGCCCGGTTCTTCAAAGGTAGAATTTAGGTTAATTCTAGGGTAAATATGTTTGTATTTTAGATAATAGATCAGGTTTACGAATAATAGATGATTAATTTGCACAAGAGGTTGCGTGTAGATCATAAAATAAATATTAAGAAAAGCATTTTATTTGTATTGACTTGTATTCCAGATGTTTAAAAAAATGTTAAAATGTTGATAATTGATTATCGATGTAAATATCCTTATGAAAAATAGTATTAATTTTGTAGACATATTTTTGTGAGCCATGGAAGATGATAAGTATGGGTTTTCCTACGAGGAAGAGGTGAAGCATGCGGTACAGAAGTTTGAGAGAATGAAGAAAAATAATGAAAATTATTTCTTTGATGTTATAGAATTTGAAACAATCATAGATTATTATATTGAGAGCAATAACTCTTTAAAGGCCTTTGAAGCAGCAACTTTAGCCAGTGAACAACATCCAAATTCAGTTTCGATACAATTACGGAAAGCAAGAGTCATGCTTGATAAAGGAAGAGCTGTAGAGGCTATAAGGTTACTTAAAAAACTGGAAAGCATCGAACCTGGAAATCATGAAATATATATTGCCAAAGGCACCGCTCTTGGAATGCTTGGTGACATTCAGGGAGCAAAAAAGATGTTTGATTATTCACTGACTCTGGATACTGAAGATATTGAAAACATACTTTTTGCCATAACTTCAGTATTACAAAACCTTAATTATTATGAGCATTTGATTCCTTACATGGAGAAACTGATTGATCTGGAACCGGAATTCAAAGCTCATCTATATGATATGGCTTATGCGTACGAGAAGATTGAGGATTTTGAAAACAGTATTAAATACTATTTGAAATATCTTGATGAGGAACCATTTTCAGATAGCGCCTGGTATAATCTCGGAATAATTTATAATAAGCTTGAATCGTATGAGAAAGCGATGGGAGCTTATGATTATGCCCTGGCAATTAATTCGCAGAATACCTTTGCCATCTTCAATAAAGGGAATATTCTCAGCAACCTTGAAAGGTATTCCGATGCTATTCCTGTTTATCACGAATACCTTGAAAACGAGCCTGATAGTTTTGAGGCAATGACTTATCTGGCAGAATGTTACGAAAAGATTGGAGAGGTTATCATGGCTAGTAAATATTATCACGAAGCTATCGAACTTGCTCCTGAGTTTGCAGATCCATGGTTCGGCCTTGGTGTGATAGCTCTTAACACAGGAAATACAGATGACAGCCTGATCTTTTTCAGAAAAGCCGTTCATCTTGATGATGAAAATCCTGAAATATGGTACTTACTGGGGAAAGCACATTATTCAAAAGGTGAGAAAAAAGCAGCTTTAAGATGTTTCAGGGAAGCGCTTAAACTTGATTCCTATTATGATGAAGTTTGGGCCGACCTGGGAGCTATTATCCTTAAAGATGGACTTGCTTTGAAAGCACTTCCATACCTTGAACATGCCTATAAGGTAACAGGCGATGTGCCAGGCATTAATTACCTTCTGGCATCATTTTATCTGCATGCCGGAAATATAGAAAAAACCTACCACCACCTTGCAATTGCTTTAAATCTGGATAAGGAATTATTCGCGGAGTTTGAGGAAATTTTTCCGGTTAAACTCTTTACAAGGAAGATTAAGAAGCTTCTTGAAAGCAATAATCTTATTGCATGATTTATTATCTTTTCAGGATATGAAAACAGTACTTCCATTTATGCCAGAAAGACCTTCAAAACCCAGAAATTTAGGAATCACTATGGTTATGGACAAAGGCCTGAGTTTAAGGGAAGCTGAAGACTTTATGTCTGTTGGAAGCGAATACACTGATTTTGTAAAACTTGGCTTTGGAACAGCACTGATTACTCCGGGATTTGAAAAGAAAATTTCACTTTACAAAAAGGCCGGGGTCATACCATACTTTGGGGGCACACTTTTTGAAGCATTCATTATCAGAAATATGTTCGATGAGTACATTGATTTTCTTGATAAATGCGAAATAGAACTGGTTGAGGTTTCCGATGGGTCTTACGACTTTGATCATAAAAGAAAACTAGAATATATAAGAAGGCTTGCAAAAAGGGGTACGGTCATCTCTGAAGTCGGATCAAAGAAAAAGTATGTTGTGTATACTCCCGATGAATGGGTAGCAATGATGAAATCTGAATTAAATGCCGGATCATTTAAGGTTATTGCTGAAGCACGTGAATCAGGCACAATTGGCATCTATAATGAGGATGGTTCAATAAACAATAAAATAATCTGTGGAATAGCCGACCATGTTAAACTGGAAAATGTAATCTGGGAAGCTCCGCTCAAATCACAACAGGCATGGTTCATTAAAAATTTTGGAGCAAATGTTAACCTTGGTAATATAGCGCCGAATGAAATTATCCCGCTTGAGTCGCTACGACTTGGCCTTCGTGGAGATACTTTCTTTCAGTTCCTTCCCGATAACCTGAAGCAATAGTTATAATCATATTTTTACACTCACTAATTTCACTAACTAACCCTGAAAAATGAGAAAATTTGGCCTCATAGGATACCCTCTTGGTCATTCTTTCTCTAAAAAGTATTTTTCCGAAAAATTCATTCGTGAAAATATAAGTGATTGTCAGTATGAAAACTATCCTTTAACCAATATTGACCTTCTGGAAGAATTAATTTCCAATAATTCTGATCTTTACGGATTAAATGTAACTATCCCGTATAAAACTGCTGCAATAAAATACCTTGATTTTATTGATGAACAGGCCCAGTCTGTTGGGGCTGTTAATGTATTGAAATTGAAAAGGAGTGGAGATAAAGTAGTATCAAAGGGTTTTAATACCGATATTGACGGCTTCAGGAACTCCATTTTTCCTTATCTCGGGGAAAGAGTTATTAATGCTCTGATTCTTGGAACAGGAGGAGGTGCAAAAGCTGTATGTTATGTCCTTAGAAAGTTAGGCATTAAAATAACTTCAGTGGACATAATCAAACTTGAAGGAGTACTAAACTATTCTGAAATTACCGACAATATATTGATCAGCAATCAGTTGATTGTCAATACAACACCTTTGGGTATGTTTCCTGATATACTAAGAAAACCCGATCTGAATTACAGTTGCCTCAATAAAGATCATATTCTTTTCGACCTTGTCTATAATCCGGAACTCACATCTTTTTTGAATGCGGGAAAGGAGCAAGGTTGTACTATAATAAGCGGAATAAAAATGCTTTACGGCCAGGCTGAGAGAGCCTGGGAAATATGGAATGATGACAATCTGTAAATGATTTTTTAAGGGAACTTCAAAAGTACAAAGAAAACACAATTTGAATAATGAACAAGGATTAACCATCAATAGTCCTTCTTGCACCTTTTCTTCGTACCCAATATCTTGGATCGCATTCAGTACATTCCTGTTTCCAGTAACCTGGAGTAACAAATATTCCTTCTCTGGTTTTAAGCTGCCGTTCATAAACAGCAAAAACAGGATTGAAAATAAGATCTGTTACACCAATCGTATATTTTAATTCTCCACCCTCAACTTCTGATACTTCCTGCATCTCTTTTACATCCAGGTTGTTAAAATTTAAAAGATCGGTGAGGAAAGCAATACGATCAAGTGTGGCACCAGTTTCAATAATGGTACAACGTACGCCATTTATCTCGCTTACAATATGTTTTGCATTATTTATAGCCATATCTTATTATCTTGTTGCTAGTTGCTAGTTGCTTGTTGCCTGGAGTCGATGGTACATGGTATAGTTAAATACACCCTGACCTTGCAACTTTCTTCACTTTTGTCTTTTTACTTTTATCTTTTGTCTTTTAATTAGACTCCAAAGCTTAAATTTTTTATCACCTCAAATATAATGCTTGCAAACCCCGTAACTACAATACCGGCTACACATATTCCTAATGCGAAACGGGTAGGAAAATCACTTCTGAATTTTTCGATAGGGTTTTCACTTTTATTAATGAACATTGCTTTCACTACAAGGAGATAATAAAATAACGAAATAATTGTATTCAGAACGGCAATCAGGACAAGAAGATAATATCCCTTTTGTGCAGCTGCAGTGAATAAAAAGAACTTACCGAAAAAACCAGCTACTGGAGGAATCCCCGCAAGAGAAAACAATGCCAGAGTCATTATGAGGCTGAGTTTTGGGTTTGTATTATAAAGGCCATTATAGTCATCCATGTTTTCCTTTCCGGCAGCGTTTGAAATAGCTATCACCACACCGAATGCACCCAGATTAGAAAAAATGTATACCAGAACATAATAAATTACAGAAGCCATTCCAAGCTGATTTCCTCCAATAAAGCCCAAAAGAATATATCCGGCCTGCGATATTGATGAAAATGCTAGAAAACGCTTCAGATTTTGTTGGCGAATGGCAAAAAGATTACCAATAGTCATGGTGAGAACAGATGTAACAAAAATCGTTTTTTGCCAGGTCGCTATTATTGCGGGAAATACCGTGAAGAGAATAATTATTAAAATAAACACGGCAGCTCCTTTCGATATAACAGAAAGATAGGATGTTATGTTTACAGGTGAACCTTCATAAACGTCAGCGGTCCAGAGATGGAAGGGAACTATGGATATTTTAAAAGCCATTCCGGCAAAGAAAAAGATGAACCCTAGTATCTGAAGATTACGATTACAAAAAAGTGCAGCAACTTCGTTGAAATACAGGGTACCGGTAGTTCCGTAAATCATAGATAATCCATATAGCAATACACCTGATGATAATGCAGAAGACAATATGAGTTTAATACCTGCCTCAGCTGATTTATTCTTATAACGATCATATGCAGCAAGTGCTGCTATCGGGATTGTAGCCAGTTCTATTCCAATATAGAATATTAAAAAATGACCTGCTGAAATCATAAAATTCATTCCGACAAGCGTTGAAATGAGCAGCAGGAAATACTCGCTTATTTTTTCTGAATTCTCTTCTTTCCTAAGCCATGTAACAGACTGAATAAAAACCAGTAATGCACCGATATTCAGAATATTCTTCATAAGAAGTCTGGTTCCGGAAGTAATATACATTCCTCCAAAGAGTGGTCCTGTTTGTGAAGGCAAAAAACCGATGATTGTAATAACTCCGAACAGGATTATTGAGAAAAGACTTATACTTCTCTTTTTATCTGGATTCCAGAATATTTCAGCAATCAATACTAAAAGAGCCGCAGCTATCAGCAGCAGTTCATGCCGCATTATTAAAAACGTTACCAAGCTCATATCATACTATTATCCAAAACATTTATAAATAACTCGTTCAAAAGGGTTTAAGTGCAATAATCTTTTCAATAACAGGATGAAGACTCGTTCCTATCATTGTAGAAAGCCAGAAAGGCAAAAGACCAATAGCAGCAACGGATCCTATTAAAGTAACAACTGAAATCTTTTCAAACCATTTTGCATCGGGAAGATGTTCAAAATGTTCATTTGTTGTGGGACCAAGTAAAAGAATTGCAATCACTCTTAAAATATATACTGCGGTAATAACAATTGAAGAGACAGCCAGAATAGTCACGATCCGGTAAAAAAGTTCAGGATGCTGAAAAGCTCCAACGAAAATTGTCATTTCCGCAACGAAACCGCTTAGTCCCGGAAGTCCCAATGAAGCCAGACCTGCAATTACATAACAAACAGACAGGAATGGGATAATCTTCATCAATCCACCCATCTCATTTATCATTCTTGTATGAGTACGGCCATAAAGCATGCCTATCAGGGCAAAGAAAAGAGCTGTCATCAAACCGTGTGAAATCATCTGGATAATTGCCCCATTCATGGCTGTCTGATTCATCATTAGTACTGCAAATAGTACAAGACCGCAGTGACTAATTGAGGAGTATGCATTGATATATTTAAGATCCTTCTGAGCTATTGCTCCGAAAGCACCATAAATTACACTGATAGAGGTAAGTATAATAAATATCCATGATAATTCATGGGCAGCTTCAGGCATGAGAAAAATAGCTACCCGGAAAGCACCATAACCTCCGAGTTTCATCAGAACACCTGCATGTAGCATTGAAACGGCAGTAGGAGCAGAGGCATGTCCGTCAGGCGACCATGTGTGGAAAGGAAACAATGCGCCAAGAACTCCGAACCCTACAAATGTAAGCGGGAAAAAGATTCTTTGGGCAGGTAAAGGAATGACAACTTTTGAAATTTCAAGAATGTTAAATGTAAGACTACTGCCTTCAGGTGAAGAATTAAAGTATATTCCAAGTAATCCAACCAGAAGAAGCGCTGATCCACCCATAAGCATAAGAGTAAGTTTCATAGCTGAGTATTCTTTTGGTCCAGTGCCCCATATTCCTATCAACAAATACATTGGAATAACTGCGAGTTCGTAAAACAGGAACATTGTAAAGAGATCAATCGAGATAAAAAATCCGAAAACCCCGGTGGCAAGGAGAATAAGCGAAATAAAAAATTCTTTTCTGAGATACTCAACTTCCCATGAAGCGAATATTCCTGCAAAAACAACCAACGACGTTAATGTTATCATTGCAACAGATATGCCATCTACACCGACTGCATAATGAATATTGAGACTTTTGAACCATAAATAGTCTTTTACAAATAGCATTTCTGCACTATTCCCGGCATGACGGGCAGAGAGATAAAGGAACACAAGAACAGCAGCTGTTGTTAATTGGAGACCCATTCCAAAAGCCGATACCAGACGAACCTGGCGGGTATCTTTCAGAAACAGGATACCAGATATTGTTAAGACCGGAATTGCTACAAACAGAGTTAAAATATCCATAATGAAACGTCTTTTTCTTATTTATCAGTTATTTCCACAGGTAAATGAATAATATCGCAAGCATAATCGCTCCTGTAATAAAGACAAAAGCATATTTCTGTAGTTGTCCCGATTGAAAACCTCTTATCCTGAAAGAAACACTTTGAGTTATGAAGGCAATAGCATTCATTGTACCATCGACAATGTGTCTGTCGAACCATGCAACAGGTTCCGATATGTATCTGAAGATTATTTTCTTCGTTACAAAAAGATACAATTCATCAATATAAAACTTGTTGTATACCCACTTATAGCCGTACTTAAAAGTTGCAGCCAGCTTATCAGGAATTGCACTTTCCTTCCTGTACATTACATATGCAATTCCTATTCCGAGCAAACCAATGAAGACCGATGGTATAGCAATAATAAGTTCAATCTCACTTTCGAAGATCCTGCCATCTGAAGTAACCAGTTTATTAAAAGGAATAAACCCTGGAACAATGCATCCAAAGGCAAGAATAATTAATGGAATTGTCATTGTTGCAGGAGCTTCTTGGGGAGTATGGTGATAGTTAGTATCTTTTCCCCAGAAAACACTAAAATAAAGTCTGAACATATAAAATGCTGTCAGGCCTGCAACAGCGTACTCAACAGCAAATAAGAGTTTATTACTGTGGAATGCGGCTGCAAGTATTTCATCCTTGCTGAAAAACCCTGATAAAGGTGGAATTCCGGCAATTGTGAGACAAGCTATTAAAAACGTCATATGAGTGATAGGCAGATATTTACGAAGACCTCCCATTTCAGTCATGTGATTACTATGTACAGCATGAATTATTGCACCTGCCCCAAGAAAAAGCAACGCCTTAAACATTGCATGAGTGAACAAATGGAACATTGATGCCATATAACCTAACCCTTCATGTCCGCCATAGCCTGATACGCCGAGAGCAAGCATCATATATCCGATCTGTGATATTGTGGAATAGGCCAGAACCCGTTTGATATCTGTTTGTGTACAAGCTATAACAGCTGCAAAAAGTGAAGAAAATCCTCCCACATAAGCAACAACTTCAAGTGCAACAGGAGCAGAGAATGCATAAATTGGAAACATCCTGGCTACCAGATATACACCGGCTACAACCATAGTTGCCGCATGTATAAGTGCTGAAACAGGAGTCGGACCCTCCATTGCATCGGGGAGCCAGATATGGAACGGGAACATTGCTGATTTACCAACACCACCCATAAAAACTAAAATCATTGACCATGTCATAACAGAAAGGCCAAGAAATGTAATACCGCCACCTTGAGTAATTGCAGTTCCTGTCGGATTAGTAAGGGTTATAAAATCAAATGTTTTGGTGTTAAATGACAAAATCAAAATGCCAATAAGAAATCCGAGATCCGCAAATCTTGTAACGATAAATGCTTTTTTTGAAGCTCTTACAGCTGATGGATTCTGATAGTAGAATCCTATCAATAAATATGAAGATACGCCTACAAGTTCCCAGAAGATATACATCTGAAAAATATTTGTTGCCAGAACCAATCCCAGCATAGAGAAGCTGAATAGTGACAGAAATGAAAAGAAATGTTCGAAACCCTTTTCGCCCTTCATATATCCAAGGCTGTAAATATGAACCATGAACGATACAGTTGTTATAACTATCAGCATCATGACCGAAATGGGATCAAGCAGAGCACCAATATCTATGTGCAACTTGTCTGTAAACTGAAGCCATGTAAAATTGAAAGCTATTATTTTCTGATATGCTCCGTCAACCTTTTCACTTGTAAAAAAGTATTTGTAGGCAGTAATATACGACAGAACTGTAATTACAGCCAGTCCGCAGGTTCCCAATATCCCTGAGAGCTTTGGAAAATACTTATGACCTGCCAGTCCCAGAAACAAAAACATAAGAAATGGCAGAAGAAGAATCCAGATTGTATAATTGAAATTTATCATATAAGGAGTTTCGTAAAATTGTAAATCTGTAAAGTTGTAAAGTTGTTACCGCACACCGTGTACCTCATACCACAAACCGTTTTTCAGAATTTCATTTCATTAACATCTTCCACATTAATGGTAGTGAATCGCCTGTATATATTAATTATTATAGCGATTGCAACAGCAGCTTCTGAAGCAGCTACTGCAATTACAAACAGGCTGAAAAACATCCCTTCCAGTTTATGCGGATAGAGATACCGGTTGAAAGCCAGAAAATTTATATTTACCGAATTTAAAATCAATTCCACAGACATAAGTATTGTAATCAGATTCCGTCGTGTAAGGAAACCATAAATTCCTGTGAAAAACATCACTGCGGCCAGAATTAAAAAGTATTGTAATGGTATTCCTGTATTCATCTTATTCCTGATTTAATTTTGGTAACTCAATCCTTTTCGGATCACCTTTTTTTGCAACCACTATTGCTGCGACCATCGCTGCTAGAAGTAATACTGATATCACCTCAAATGGAAGTACATATCCATTGTAGTCAACTGATAAAAGACTTTTTCCTATCAATCTCATATTTACTTCCTTTGCTGCTTCGGTAGTTGCAGAAAATTTGTAATTGAGAATCGTTACAATAGAAAGAATGGCTCCGGTTAAGGCAGCTATTGCCGAAAACATATTCTTTTTCCATCCGGAAGATTCAAACTTCTGACTTATATGACTGGTCAAGAGAATTGAAAAGATTATAAGAACTACAATCCCGCCTGCATAAAGAGTAAGTTGAACAGCAGCAAGAAACTGATAATTCAACATAAAATAGAGTCCCGAAGTTGATACCAGAACAAAAAGAAGAAATACTGCAGCCCTGAGGATTTTGCGACTTGTAACTGTTAAAATTGAAAAGACAACAATCATCGCAGAAAAAAGAATAAACATAATCTGATTAGAGGCCATTATTCAACTCCTTTCATTAATTGCGAACCTGGTTTATTTAAAGTTTTGATAAGAAGCGCCCTGTTAAATACTGCATGTTCAAATTTCTGAGAAAAGGCAAGTGCATTTGAAGGACATGTTTTCACACATAATGCACAGAAGGTGCACATACTTAACCTGTAGATGTGTTTATCGATAGCCCTCTTCTTTTTTCCATCTTCAGCGATAATTGATTTTGAAATTACTTCAATTGTACCATTGGGACAATTCATCTCACAAATCCCGCAGCCCGTGCACTTATGTTCATTTTGTTCATTATGTGGCATCACAACCTCGCCTTTGAAACGGTCGAACATAACAAGATCTTTCCGGTTGCTCGGGTATTTTTGAGTCACAATTGTGCCTGGTCTGAAAAAGTACGATCCTGTAACTTTCATACCTTTCAAAAGTGACCAGACACCAAATATTATTTCCTTCAGATAATTTATTATACTTCTCATTCAGAGATAGATATTTATAGTTAATTACTATTAAAAATGCCAGCCCATAAGAACAATAAAGGCCATAATCAATACATTAACAAGATTGATCGGCAATAAATATTTCCATTCAAGTGTAAGTAACTGGTCAATTCTCAAACGGGGAAATGTCCATTTGAACCACATCATTATAAAGATTACGAAGAATGTTTTTCCTATATACCAGATAAAAGGCGGAATGAAATCCATAATATGGTTAAAACCATCCCAGTAACCAACATGAAAGGGCATCCATCCTCCAAGGAAAACTGTTGCAGCTATTGATGCAACAATAAACATATTGATGTATTCCGCCAGAAAAAAGAAAGCGAATTTTATACCGGAATATTCAGTGTGATAACCTGCAGTTAATTCAGATTCAGCTTCGGCAAGGTCAAAGGGCCCGCGATTTGTTTCGGCAGTACTTGAAATAAGAAAAACAATGAAAGCTATAAATGCCGGGATATGACCTTTAAAGATAAACCAGCCATCTCTTTGTGCTTCAACAATCACCGACAACTGCATCGATCCTGCAAGGATAACAATTGTAATTATTGCCAGACCTACTGACAATTCATAACTTATAATCTGAGCTCCGCTTCTCATTGCACCTATCAGGGAATATTTGTTATTACTTGACCAGCCGGCAAGCAATACTCCGATAACCCCCATAGCCGAAACAGCAATAACATATAATACTCCGATATTGAGATCAATGGCGTGCAGCCCCTTCGCAAAGGGAATTGCTGCTATTGCCATAAATGAAGCTATAATTACAATAAAGGGAGCGAGGTTAAAAAGAAATCCGTCGGCATTCTTGATCGGTATCAATTCTTTAAAAAGCAGTTTGAAAAGGTCCGCAATCGTCTGGAAAATGCCGAAAGGGCCGACTCTGTTTGGTCCGAGCCTGTTTTGCATAAAGGCGCATACTTTCCTTTCTGCATATACTAAAAACAAACCAACAATTGCGTAAAACAGCAGGATTAAAACCCCTATAATAAGCATTTCGGTGATGGTCGTCCAGAAGGGAGACATAGAGTTATGAAGACTTTTGTCGATCCAGGATGTAAGAGCAGAAAAATCATAAATGACTTTCCACCACGGGACTGA
>Ga0187886_1000257_pt1 | contig 70185 bp, 98 predicted proteins | sample June2016WEW_20_1_FD_133001 | JGI IMG/M metagenome (GOLD analysis project Ga0187886, IMG submission 133001) | Peatland microbial communities from SPRUCE experiment site at the Marcell Experimental Forest, Minnesota, USA - June2016WEW_20_150 | ecosystem: Environmental > Terrestrial > Soil >... | reverse complement strand
GATTCCGCCGACCGTCATCTTGTCGACGTAGGCCGGGGGCAATGCGCAGATCACGCAAACCAAGGACGTCAGGGCGTCCAGGGCTTCGTTGAACGATGGAAGCGGGTTTTCGCGGGACTTCAGGGTTTGATCTTCGTTCGCGTGAGCGTAGGCGATGAAGATATGGGTCCGGGTTCGCCTGATCTTCTGGATCGTCAGCGACGACGGGTCGGAATTCGGGTTTGATGACATGGCTTTTTGTTTTTGGGTTTGGGTTTTGGACGGAAGGGCGTCAGGCGGAAAAGCTTCGTCTTCGGCGGGCATTGTTCCGGGTCCAGCGCATAGAATTCGAAGCGGACCCCGGCCGAAATGATCGCGTCCGGCTTCGATCGGACGACATCGATCTTCATCAACCGCGCGGTCGCGTGAAGGACGCCGATCGCGTCCCCGTAGCTTTTGCCCCGGCGGGACCAGGCTTCGAAGTCCTTCAGGACCGCGACGTCGACCAGGGGACCCCCGGCAAGGCGGCGCCGGGGTTTGGTTCCTTTCAGGTGTGCGGACATGGGAAGATGACTTTCAGGCCCAGGACCCATCTTTCGATCAGGGTCGCCCGGACGCGGATTTTCAGCATTCGGAACGGCATCTTGAAACAAAGGCGGTTGCCGTCGTAAAAGAGCAGCCAATGGGGATCAGCGTAGACGTTGCGCATGATTAGAGCAGTTCGCATGGTCGCGAATACTTCGCTGCGATCTTCCGGGCGTGTTCGATGTTGTCGGGTTTGGTTGGCGGATCCAACAGGACGGCGATCGTCTGCAGGTCGGACAACATTTCGCCTTCGTGATCGGCCGACCGGTCCAGGATCGCCCGGTTTTGGGTGCGTTCGGTCAGCCAACCGGCGGCGAAAATGATCGCGGCGATGATCAGGAAAATCCCGGCGCTGATCGACCAGGCGACGAAGGAATTCGAAAGGACTAAGGCAAGGTTCATGATGTTTTCGGTTTGCGGATTTGTTCGATCCAAGAAAAGGCCCGATCACCCAGGGCGGTCGCGAATTCGACGCCCATCATAAGGTCCACCGATCAATAGGGCTGTGCTCATTTGATTAAAGGAGGCTCCTTCGTGGCCTGCTTGCGATCCTCGTCGGTCAGAGGGGGATGATACCGATTCAACGCCTGCGGAATGCCGATCCGGCGCAGGATGTGTGTCCCTTCCAGGGTTGGGATCCGCCCGACGTACTCGATCTCGTCCCAGTTGGCGCGGTAGTAGCATTCGCCCTGTCCTGGCACCATGGTAAAAGCAATGACGCCCCACTCCTTGACCTCGGTGACCTGCAGGCAGCAGCAGAAGAACTCCGAAACGCCCTTGCGATTGGTGACATGGACTACATCACCGGGGATCAGTTTGGTCGGTTTCATAGCACCCTTATTATCTTATGAGACCCTAACTCTACGGTCGCAGTAATTGATGAAGCTCTTGGTGACTCTTTCATCAAACGGAATACCCCGAGCAATCCACATCAAGCGCAGGATCCGCATCGTATTTTGCGAATGCTTCCCACTCGCCAATCGACGTTGAGCTTTCTCCCGGCGTGTCATGTTCGTATTATCGCTGAGGCCCACCACCCAGGGCCCCGACCCTGACCCGATTGCACAGCACCGCAAACGCCCCGCTCGCTGCGTCCACTATGTCCTTGAGCTTGGCAAAGGGGAAGAGCGCCAGCTGGTCCCGCATTGCTGGCCACTCCATCAATCCCTCCTTGACCCGGACGTTGCCTTCATTCACTTGGACGCTAAAGGGATCGGCCCGCAGCTCCTTGCTGCCAGTCACCTTGTCGCGCCCAGCGGTAAACCCAGCCAGGTTGCGCAGCGTGCCTTGGGCGCTCTCTAAGCCACCGCTGCCCGGCTCCTGCTCGACGCACACGGCTACGCCCTTTCCATCGACGTCGGCCGTCTGCCGGATAATGCGCTCACGTTCCCCACTATCCCAACGTCCATGAATCACGTCCAGGATCCAGAAGAGACGCACCAGGGTCTTCCCCCCGACGATCTCAACGTACTCGCCCATCTTCACCCCGGCCGTCTCTGCCCCGGTGCCAGCTTCCGTCCCGGCTTTGTCCCAGTAGCGCACTATCCGCCGGAACTTCATCAAGGGTGGGGGAATACCGACCTGGATCTTCGCGACCTTAAACATGCCACCTTCCGGCGGGACTGGCCACTGCTCGATCTGTCCGCTGTATCCGAAGGGCCCAAGCCTGATCCGCGCCTCCTCGAGGACAGCCCGGGGCGCACGCACCAAGTCCAGCAGCGAATTGCCTTGCGCGTCTTTTTGGTACTTGAGCCGGTACCGCTTGGGCGACACCCGATCGCTTTCCTCCCCCGGCAAGCAGATGTGCCGGACCTTGATCTTGTCCGGGTGAGCCTTGGCCTCGGCCAGCATCATCCCGGAGGGATCCTCTTCATGCAGGCGCTGCATGATGATGATGACCACGCTCACTTGCTTGTCCACTTTCCGGGAGAAGAGAGTCTCCTTCAACCAGCGATTGACCTTGCGCAGGGCAGCGGCGCTGTGGACATCCCCTGGATTGATTGGATCATCGACCAGCAGGAAGTGAGCATGGAAGCCGCCAATGTCCCCTTCGCTGCCGACGCTGTGCCGATCCCCCCCTTCAGTCGTTTCGTAATAAGTCTTCGTGTCCTGATCGTCCCGAAGCTGGACCGCCGGGAAAAGGCGCTGGTATAGTTCGCTCTTCACGATCAACCGCCCTTTGCGTGACAAGTCCAGGGCCAACAAGTCAGTGTAGGAGGCACCAATGGTGCGAATGTAGGCCGCCCTTGTCCAGCACCAGACTGGGAACATGATCGAGACAATGGTGGACTTGGTGCTCGAGGGCGGGACGTTGATCACCAGATCGTAGAGCTTGGGCTCGCCCCGAAACACTCGCTCCGCGACCAACTGCACCTCATCGCACAGCACCTTGATGTGCCAGTTCCAGACCGGCTCCTCGCTGATGATGGTGCTCCAGAAGGTCTTGACGAATTGATAAAAGGACTCCCGGCAGATCGAGCGCAGCAGATCGTCCTCGCTCAGTCCGACGTTTGGAGTTTTGGCAACGGCCACCATAGGCTAAGGAGCTTACAGGATTCCAGTTAGGAGGGCGATAGATTTGTTGGCGGCCGCAGGAACTCGAACCATTCGTCCCGCAGAGTCAGATGAAAGCACACGCCGAAGCTCTCCCCTTCGCCAGTCCACCACGTCTCGACTTCGCTCCCATTTGGCTTCCGGTAGGAAGAGAACCCGGTGACAAAGAACTCCTGCCCAGCGTGCCACTTGCCCCCGCTCGCTAAGGGCACGTCAACCAGCAGCCGGATTTTGGTGACGATAGTGGTTGTAGGCACGCTCATAATTCCCTTTCGTCGCGTTCTCTGGCCGGGTCAGGGTCTGGCAGTTGCGCAACGAATAACCCCGGTTCACTTCGATCCGATCGATCGTCCACCCATCCGGCAAGAGCTGGATGTAGCCGGTCATGGCGCAGAACTGGAGAAACTCCTCCAACTCCCACTCCACCTTGATTCCGCGCAGCTTGGCGTTCCACCGGTGGTGATGCCAGGCCGAAAGAAAAGGGTGCCGTTCGCGCCATCGTCGTTGCGGAACTGCTTTGGCCATGGAGTTGACCCTCAATTGGCGTTTTTGGCTCTAACCCCATACAAATTCGCCATTTCCAGCGCATAATCGCTCTTCAGGCCGCGTTTTATGTCCCCTAGGTATCCCCTGATACCCCTGTGCCAGGCCCAACCCAGCGTGAAGGGGCTTTGGGGCATCCCAGCTTGAGCGAGGGCTTGTTTCAACCACCGGACGTGAGCGAGGGCGCATTCGCGCGCTAAGTCCGGGCGCAGGGTGCATAAGGCGAAGGGCCGCTTGCCCATGTGCTGCGTCCAGACCGCGTAGGTGATGGCATAGATGGAACGCTCCCCGTTGGGACCAATGTGATCCTGGGTGTAGCCTTCCTTTTGGACGACGCAGTCCAAGAAGCGTTCATCATTGACCTGCTCCAAAGCAGTCAGCGGCAGGAGCAGAAGCAGCAGGACGGATCTCAATCTCATAAGATAGACCTCCCATCAGGCGTTAGGTTTCTCCGCCTTCGAATCACCCTTCTGTTTAAGCCCGTCCGCTCCAGCTGCGGGCGGGGATTCGACTTTGGCGGCTTGGGCCCTGATGGGAGGAGAGGTATATTCCCAGTTCACCGCGTTGACCGCAGACAGAAGCGATGCAGTATGAAGGATCTCCGGGGTCTGCTGCTTCTGCCACCGCCCGTCCGGCCGGTACTTCCAACCATGCGCTTGCAGGTAGAGGGCACAGACCTTGAGGTACAGCCAACCGACCCACTTTGGGTGAGCGCAAAACCAGTCAATCAGTTTTCGCTTCATGGCAAGTTAGGGTCATCCATTCTCGGATCATCCCCTAGCCGCAGGACGCAGAGCAGCCCATCGATCCTCGCCCAATTCATACATGCGCAAGCCGTCATGATTATCTCCTTGTGTCCTTATTATCATGCTCCAACTGGCACTGGTGTGACCGGCTTGGCCTGGAGCAGCTTGGCCGCCTGCACCTTCTCTAGCAGCTTCAGCTTCTCCTCGAGGGTCAGGTCGAGCTGATCCACCGAGATCACAAACCCGTGCAGGTGCTGAATCTCGCCCTTCACTTCCAGCTTCTCTCCAAAGCCCCGGTCCGCGTTAAAAGTCTTGTTGGCAAAGACCACTGCCCCCGGATGCCGAAAGACCACCAGGTCGTTCAGCGCCTTCTCATAGAAGTTGCCCTTGTGGAACTTCAACTCCTCCAGCAGCTCGACGAAGTCAGGATCCTCCTCCCACTGCTTGAGGACGGCCCGATTCACCCCGACCATGTGGCAAGCGTGCGACACATCAAAGTTGCTGCTGATGATAGCGTGGAGCCAGAGGGACTGCCGCACGCGCAAGGACTGCCCATCGAGCAGCATCCGGATCTTCTCGTAGCCATTGGCATGGTCAAACCAGTAATCGATCTTGTCCCACAGCTCTTGCAGCTTGGGCGGCAGCTGGGTGTAGGCGTACTGCTCGAAGGTCTCGTCCCCTTCCTTCGGCTTCTTCCGGGCGGTCTGAAGCGCATAAGCCAGTTCCGGGTGCAAACGCTGCCAAAGCGAGAAGGTAGTGTTGTTGACACGCAGGGCAGCGGAGATTTCCTGATTCTCCATTCCAGCCCGGGCCATAATGTACGCATCGACTGGAATGGTAGAGCGCCAGAGCGGCCTATTCTTCCTATCTGTCTCTTTTGAAGGGGTCTTTTTCACTGCGTAGCTAGGGTGGGTCTCTAGTCCCTTAGATTGGGGAAGTCAAGCGCCTTTGGTTTCTGCGCTTTAGGATTTGGGCTGTTCGGACCGGATTTTTCAGTCGGCGTACGTGGCCATTTTCGATAGTGAAGTTGTGACCTGAATACAGGGCCCGGCGAATTTCATCCTCTGCGCCGGATTGCTCAAGTAAGAGCTGACCTACATCATTGATCGCATAGCGCACGCAATCGGTATCGGAGACATCACGTAAGGCCACAAGCCGAAGCAGGGCGTTCACCGTGCGCCAGTTTGTCTGGCGCAGTCCAACCCAGCACTCCCTCCCCTCGCAGGTCACTTCAGCATCATCCCACCGCTCTTCCTCTTCGGCGGTCGCGAGCGCTTGCAGGAGCCTGACCATCCCTTTGGTCAAGGTTGGCCCTTCTTGATTTGGTCCTCCAGAAACTTGATATGGTCCCGAAGGCCACGCAGCTCACCTGTGTTCACCGCGTGCTCATCCATCAAATCGGGGGCACCGTCGACATGAGATTTGGCCCGTTCCCACAGAGCAGCGTTCCGAGCGTGCAAGGTTGCTTCCCGAGCGTGGATGCAGGCCAGCTCAAGGGCATAAAGGTCAGATTGAGTAAAGGTCATGGGACTATCCTTTCTTCCGGCGGGTGTCAGTGACCGTAATGACCGCTCCTGCCCCTAGCTCGCGAAAGCGCGGGGCAATAACCCGGCAGCGGCACTGGCCGTTGACGTTGACGTAGAGCACATCGTCATCATTGGGCGTGTGCATGAGCTCAACCTGAACGATGTCCCGGCGGGTGCATCGGAGATCGACGTTGGTGACTTCGTTGGGTGGCATGGGAGGAGGAGTTAACCGAGGTGGTAAGTCGCGCAGCCCTCTTCTTCGGAACCTTCCTGCACCTCGACCACGTACATCGAGAAGCAAGAGGAGTTGTGATCGGCCCCGGTCGCGTACGGGGCCCCAGTCTTGTCATCGTATTGAACAGTGAAGTGGGCATCTTCTGCCTCCTTCACGAACTGCTTTTCCTGTGGGGTGAGTTTGCGTTTCTTGCTCATGGGAAAGGGTTAGGAATGATTGGTACTTGGCTGCTCGAGGGCAAGGACTGCTTCAACCCGTGCGACCATTTCAGCGTGCATGGCCTCAGCTTGTTCCCATCCCCCAGCGCACCGATTCATCTCCCCATCGAGAGGTAGGACATGCTCTTGTGGCTTGCTCTGATCAAAGACCATCGTCTCCCAAAGGACGGGCGGACCCTCGCCGAAGCTGTGGTCCAACCCGAGGAAGATCGTCGAGATCCAGTAAGGGCCACAGGTGGTCTCCGCTACCCGGACCAAGGCAGCATGATCCTCCCGCTCCATCCACTCAGCCCAGGCGAACAAGTCGACAACGTGGAAGCGATGATCCTTATCGATGATGTAATGCAAGCGGGTCATGGTTTCCATTCCTTTAGGACCTTGACCGCTTCAGCAAAAGTCATCATGTTCTTTTGGACGCGTCCCATGATCACATGGTCAGTCAGGGATTTGGTAAATGCATCTCGCACCGACAAGACAATGAGATTGTCCCGAGCATTCGTCCCTCCCATTTCCAGAGGTACGCGGCGACACACCTTGAAGAGGTGCCGCTGCTCCGGTTTTACCCCCATCTCATTCAGCATTGGGTAAGTGATGCTGGTTGGGATAGGGTCGGCGTACAGCAGCGGATCCACGCGCTTTGATTCGACGCAGTAGGCCGAGGTGAGAGCGAACAGCATCAACAGCAGGGTGATCTTCTTCATATTTCAGTTTCCTTTCAAGTTCGGCCATGTTTGGGCATGGTCCTTTCGGCATGGGTAAGTGGAGTGAATCCCAAAAGCTCTTGTCTCGCCAAGTCTTCTCGGCCATTGCTTGCAGTTTCTGCTCGCAATCCCATCGCTCCTGCGCCTCCTGCGCAACTTGGCAGTTGCCGCGCACAACCGGGCGGGCTATTTCAACGACGAACGGAAGTTTCTTTGAACTGTTCATAAAGATATTGGACTGGTTGACCAAAGAAGATCTTGTGGAACACGAGAGCCGGAGGATGAATGGTGCCCGAGACTACGGCCACGCAGGTGATCCGACCGGAAAGACGTTCGGTGTAGAGGCACCAAGGCTTGAGGTACACCAGGAGCATCCACAGCTGGTAGCAGTTCGCAACCGCAAGCGCCAGCAGCACTCTACACCGAAGATCAAAATGGGGAAGGTGAATCACGTTAATTATCTCCTAGGTCCCCTGGCGGACGTTTTCCTACCACTGTGTCCCAATCCTGTTTCCATCCTCGGTCAATAGATACTGCGTTTGCCACAAGCAGTACCTCCTCAAGGTTGAGACCAAGCTGCTTCATCATTGACAGTGAAGCAAACATAATCCCAGTGATCACGTCTGTCCGAGGATCAAGATTCTCTCGCCCCTGTTGCATTCGTACCCGATAATGATCATCCAGCATTGTCTGAAGGACATCATAGGCATCCCACAAATGGGCCGGAAGTTTGTGTCGAGCGATTGTCTTCATAGGCTATCTTTGAAAGTGGAGTTAATGGACTTGAGAAATTCGATCGCTGCATCGACTCGTTCCTTCGGCATCAAATTTTGGCGCCGGAGATGCACCGAACAGGTCAGCTTCATGTCATAGCACAGTAAGTCATCCCAACGTGAACCATCAAGAGCATCCATAATGAAAAGTCGATGGTCCCCGCAGCTCAAAGTGAAGAAGCCTTCCGGCGAGGGAGGACTAGGTTTGAAGACCTTGACGTGATGCTCAATTGCCGCTCGGACGGAGTCATCATAACCGGCAGTGATGCTGCTCGCCATGTCGCCCTCCTCATCCCAAAATCCATTTGGGGCGGGCAGGGCAAGTACCTTCTTTTTTAGGTGCGGCTTGCGCGGAGTAACATTTTTCATCCGCTTCACCTCGGCTGTATCCGAAACCACTGGATCCTGTTTATGTTTCATGTATCCTTTCTATTATCAGCTGTGCAAGGGCAGATTGACCTTGATCATCCGGCCCTTGAAGTAGCCCTGTTGAAATGCCTCAGCGGACATGCCTTGGCAATGCCGCGTGCTGGACTTGATATCCTTTCGGGAATCGACGAACTTCTCCAACGCCTGGCTCTTGTCAATGATCATGAGCGCGTAGCTCTGCGCCTTCGCTTCCTTCACGACCCTGGCCTGCGCCTCGTCCCACGCAGCGTTGAAGCCTGAGACCAAGCCCTCGAGGTATCCATTCCAAACCGTCGCTGGCGCACGCTCCCCGCCGAAGTTGACCCGACTGAACTCATTCCAGCATCGACGGAACGTTTCACTCAGCACCTCAAAGGCATAGGCCGCAAAGGTGCAGTCCTGCTTGGTCCCGATCATGTAGTAGGTATAAACCATGCCCCGAAGATTGTCCCAACCCCTGACCCGAATAATGAACACGTTGAAGCAGTGTCGAATTACCCGGCGGACCTGTGGGTGGGGAGGACGCTCAGTTTTGGTCGCCCTGACGCCCAAGTTGATTTGTTCGAACTCGGGGACCTTCTCCTTCTCCCCGGCGTGCTGATCAATCTCATGCTGCTCGATACCATGCTTGGTCATCAGCTCAGAGGCTTTGGCAAAGAATGCCTTCGCCTCGTTCTCGTTGTTCGTGCCCTTGGCCTTGGAGAGAAGTTTGCGCAGCTTCTCCAAGATGGATGTGTGGATGGGTGCGGTCATGGGATTAAAGGAACATCGCGCAATGGTGTTCTTCAACCGTCGGTTCCTTGCCTGCCACCTGCTGCTTGGCAAAGATCCTTTTAACACTCGACCAGCTAGTCAACGGGCTAGTGCTCGTCCTGACCGGCGAGTGGTTGCTGTTGAATCGGACCAACCAATACTGCTCGGCGGAATTGGCCGGGTCGATCTCAGCGACCTGAACCTCAATGCCGTCCTTGACGTAAGAACGGACGAATTTGATCTCTCTCATAGTGCTCCTTATGGTTGTGGATGTTGAACTGCTATGTTAGAAAGCTAACAGAGCACCCGCTCAAAAGCAAGTTATTTCAATCCACAGAAGCTACTGCAAGAGCGTGATTTACACCAACTCTTTCACCTGGGAAGGGGTCACCGTCATGCAGAAATCCCCGAAGCGCATTCCAACGAATGAAACAATTTCATTTGCTAACATGCAGCGCAGGTGAAGGAGCGGACACGTCGGCACCCCACCAAGCTCCTTCCAAAGTGAGTATGGGAAATAGACCATCGCCTCGCACTTGTCCCGTTGGTGAATGAGCATCCAACCCTTGGATCCGGCGGCTTTGTGCGCATTGATTGCCTGTTGTACAAAACAGGCAAAAGGCCCCGGCTTGCGACGTGGCTTGTGATCAAATAGCTCGGCGATGTGGGCATGAAAGTAACCACGCTTCGCTTCAATGGTGAAGACCTCGAGAAGCGGGGTTCCAGCCGGATCCATGGCCGTTACGTCACCATACCCGCCGAAGGTCTTCTTCCCTTTTCTGCCTCGGATCGTAGCCCGACCCCCACTGGTGCTGGCCCGCCAAAATACATCATCCCGCTCGCCCTTAGTCCACCATTGGGAAAGCAGCTTGCAGATGTATCGTTCGAATCCTGATCCTTTGTGACTTGGATGTTTCATGCAAAGAGCTTGGCCCGTCCATGCACCTGCTTTTGGGGAACCAGCTGGTAGGTATTGTCCACCTGCTCGAGGACCCAGTTAGGGTGATGGTTTTTGATGTGCCAAATGTGATAGCTAATCGCCTCCCGACTCAGTCCAGTCAGGGCCTCAATTTGATCAAAACTGATTGGACTATTCACGATCAACGCAGTGTCAATCTGCCCAACCTGTCCTTCCCCTCCTGGATGACCAAGCAGAGACCGTTTGGTGACAGAGCTAATCTCCCCCTCCCCATCCCGATAGAAGAGCAATGGGAAGCGGCGCAGCAGATGTTCGCGCGTGCGCTGGATAATCAGCTTGCGATGCTCCCGATCCTTAAACCAGGCGGACTGCTCATCCTTGTGTTGGTACGTGGACAGCAGGACCCGATTGCAGCGTAGGACTCGCTTGCCCATCTCCATGCACTTGGCGCGCAGGACAGGAGTATCATCTAAAGCCGGTCCAACCTCAGGATTAACCACATCCTTCTCCTCAAAGAGTACGCCGAGGTCACTCCGCACCCAGGTGCCCCATCCGGTAACGCCCATCGGGGCAGCCACGTAGTCACCCTTCCCTTGCAGCTTTTGGAAATAGTATCCCCCGACCACTTCATAGCAGATGAAGTAAAGGCAAGGGGCTGGGCTGATCCCTGGATTGACCAGCAGCTCATAGAGATACTTGGTTGAGTCTTCCATCCCACCTTCTCGATCAACTGGGACAATATCATCGTCAAGCAGCAGGACTGCTTCATTCCTGCGCCGCGCATAGAGCTCTTTCAAGACCAGGTTCTGCTTCTTCCACCGCAAGGTTCTCTCGGGCAGAAATATGCAATCCCATCCCTTCATCGCCTGCTCTTCCTCCGGACTGTAATCGGAGCAGATCGACAGCACCCGAAGATCGGGGTAGAGTTCATGTAGTTGGGCGCGTGCCTTCAGATGCCACTTCAATCGCTTGACCCGACGTTCCGAATCAGGCCCTAGGTACGAGCTGAGGACGATATTTGGGAATGGGTTCATGAGGGCTTCGGAGACGAGAGAGAAGCGGAATGCTATTTCGCAGGGTTCTAAGCCCCAACTCAGCACAGACCTCACCCCAACCCTGCTCAGAGATGTGATCTGGCGCTAGGACGTATTTCGGCGTCTTAGCAAAGGGAAGTAGGACTAGGGGCTTGTTGCGTAGCACTACCCCGTCCCAACCCTGCTTGATGAGCGAAAACGCGCTGGAATTGGGCTTTAACCGGTCGGTTAGGTACTTGATTGCGGTTTTCTTCCCAATTCGAGGGATTCCGGGCACCTCGTCCGTCTTGCACCCGGCAATCGCTAGCACCTTGGCCCATTGTGGTGGGACCAGCCCTGTCTCCTGCCGAAAAGATTGGAGCGTATTCATTTTGCGCTGCTTGGGATCGTACATGCTCACGTTACCGCGCAGGAGTTGGAAAAAGTCCCGATCACTGCTGATGATGACCGCCTCCTCCTCACATGGCAGCGTTTTAGTGATCGAGGCAATGATATCATCTGACTCATAACCGCGCTCGGCGAAGACGTTGACAAACCCGATCCTGGGCAGATACTCCTCCCGCAGCAACCTGATTTGGTGATGAAACGCCCCGATGAGCATAGCCTCCTCTTCCGTCATGGGCTTAGAGTGTCGGTGATGCTTATACCCTGGGAACAGAAGCTTACGCTTGCTCTCCCCTGCCTCAAAGCAGAAGGCCACCTTGTCGGTCGTGAATTGCAGCTTGAGAGTAATCAACTGCTTGAAGAAGCCGAAGAGGACCCCGGTCTGAATGTCCCCGTAGGACAAGACGCCGGTGGTGTGATAGGAGCGCCACGCCAAGTAATGACAATCGAGCAAAAGCCAGGGTCCGATCATGGAACCAGTAGGGCTATCATTTCGGGAGAGGCCATCACAATCCTCGTTCCCAATAAATGATTGGTGAAGTTGGTGGGGTTTAGGTTCGCCGCACAAATAAAGGTCAGGTTCGGAGAACTTATGGCCCTGAACTTGACCAAACCATTCCACTCAGACTCTACAATGAACTGCATCTCTAACCACTTGTTGTTTTTAATATCGAACAGTCGATAGGAAACGCAGCGTTCTAACGATATTTCAATATCTCTCATAGATAACGGGGTTGGCGTTTGATCGCACATGCCTCCTCAATCTCATTCCAGACCTCTTCCACTAGGTCGCGCAAGTCCAGTTCAAGGTGCTTCTCCTCGATGTAATGAATGAGTTCCTCTTCAGTGCCGGCGAAGCCAAATCCCTTCGCAGAGACCACCCCCTTCTCCACGCCCCAATGTTTCTCCTCAATTAGGAAGCTCACGCAAGACCCAATATCATCCAATCCATAACTATCATAGATTGGGACGAGGATTTCGGGATCCTTGCCAGTGATTCGATTGCGCTTAATTTTAATCCGAGCGACAATACCAACTTGCCGATCCTTCCCTTTGACCCGCCTCCGAATCTTCTCCTTGATCGAACTCCAGATCTCCACGGCGGCGTAGAACTTGAGGGCCCGACCACCACTGCGGGTCTTGGTCTCCATCCCAAAGCCAAGGTTGTCACGCGTCTGCCCAATAACGATCAGGATGGAGCCAGTCTCACGCAAGCCGATCAGCACCCTCCGGATATTCTCGGAATGAACTTTGGCCTTACCATCCCCATAACTGCCAATCTGCTCCCGTCCCTTTTCAAATGACTCCTTCTGCTCGGAAAACTTCTCATTAGCAGCATGACTGGTCAGAGAGTCCTGCGAATCAAGGACGTAGATGAAAGGCTTGCCAGTACGACGCGCCTTGGCCAAGCAATCATCGAGATGGTAATAGAAGCTCTCGACTGTCGTGGAGTAAATTGGATTGCCCTTCCCATCCTTCGCCGGCGGTCGAAGGCGGGCAGCCAGGGCCTTGCCAAAGAAGTATTCAATGCTCATCAACGCACCATCTTCCACGTTGTCATAAACGAAGACATAGTTCTTGAAGTCAGGGTTTTGTGACGCCTCAGCCATGCAGGTAAGACAAATCCACGTCTTTCCACTGTCACTATCCCCAACGAAGAAGATGTACTTGCCCTTGGGAAAACCACCACACGCCCGGCCAGTGCAAGCCAAATTGAGCAGCGCGAAGCCGGTGCTGAGCAGATCAGATGACTTAAAGGTTAAGGGCGCCGTGCGTGCCCTTAGCTGCTCCTTGATGCTCTCTGTATCGTTAGCCATAAAAGGAAGGGCTGCTCAGACCCGATGGAGTGAGCAGCCCAGCATCTGGTACAAGTCCAGTTACCAGTCCTCACCATCGGATGCCGGCGTGTGGCGGCCGGATCCAGGAGAAGGTCGTCGGTCAGATCCGGGGGCGTCTTCCCCACGGCCACCGCGCGGACGCGCCTCACCCGGAGCATCATCGTTAAAGAAATCCTCCTCCGACTTACCACCGGTCGGACGTTCCTCATCAGTACCCCGTCCCCGACCGGCAGGTGGTTCATCCGTCCCTCGACCTCGACCGGCTGCTGGACGCCGTTCCTGATCGGCATCACGCCCCCGGCCGGTTGGACGCTCATCATCGGTGCCTCGCCCACGACCTGCTGGGTGTTGATCCCCATCTGGGCCCCGGCCACGCGCTGGCTGACGTTGATCTTGGTCTCCACTCCCAGATCGCTCTCCTCCCTCCAACGCCGCTTCAATCTCGGCGGTCGGTAAGAGTTTGATCAATTCATCGAGGCAAACACACTGCTCCAACATGCTGGTGCCGTAGGGTTCACGAGTCTTGAAATCGATGGTCTCAGCCTTGTACCAGACACGCTTGTTGGCCGACTCCTCGACGAATCCAATCTTGAGGGTGAAGCCCTTCTTCAGATGGTAAAACAAGTGGAAAGCATCCTGCTCATCCTGGTCGCGAATTCGAGCGTCCAGCAAACGACCAAACAGATGATAGGACATGTCCCAAAGCTGGATGCCAGCGTCGGGATTTTCAACATCGATGATCTGGAAGATTTGGCGCTCGCGTGGGTAGAGACTCTTGATCAGCTTGTCATCAGCCTGCGGATCCATCTTCAGCGTGCGCTGCATTTCGCAGATCGGGCAAGGGTGCCTATTCCCCTCCAGATCGGCGGTCTCCCTTGGGCAGACAATGCCAATCTGATCGGGGCCTACCCGACCATGAATGAAGTAGGTGCGTTCATAATGAAGCATCCCTTCATCGGCGTGCGGATTGCCTTTGGCCGCAACGTAAGGCATGATATCAAGCCGTATCACGCCTGGTTTCTTGACACGAAAGAGCGGCATGTTTTTTGGCAGCTTCAAGGCAAAGCTGTCGAACTCGCGCTCATGCTCCGCCGCCCGTTTTCTGGCGTCGGAATAGCTATATTCCTTGCTCATGGTGTTCTTTCCTTTTCTGGTGTGCGTTTGGTTTTCCTGAGTTGCTGTTCTAAATTGAATTGCTTCCTAGTTGAAAGGATCGCATAGGTGACCAATTTAGTCCCGGCATACAATAGGATCAGCCCTCCAGCCACAAGCCCAATTATTTGTGGAACCGTCATTCGCCTTCCCCTTCTCCTTCCTTATGATCAGCCCGCCTTTGACCCAGGCGCCTCACTCTATCCTTGTCCCCCTCTTGCACCGCCCGACGTTGGCCCGGCGAGACCCTCGGCTCAGAATAGTAATCCTGCGTCCGCAGCTCAACCATCAGCGTCAGGGCCCGCTTGCGATGCTCCAACGCTGTCACCATAGCCTGCTGGACATCCATGGCGTGACGAGCATCCCGCACATCCTTCGCCGCATCCTTAACTTCATTCTGCACCAGCCCTGCCTCCTTGACCGACCACTCCGAGGGCTTGTCAGAAAGACCATAGAGCTTAGGCGACTTCCGGATCTTGCGCGCCATCTCTGCCACTACTACATCATAGGTCGAGGAAACCTCATCATAGTCACGCCGCAGGTCCGCCAGCCTCCTGGCCTGCTCGGCGTAGAGAATGGGTTGAATCTGGCATTCCTTCTCCAGTTTCAGATCATCAATCGCTAAAAAACCTCGAGGATCCATATTGGTCTCTTCCTACATATTATCACTTAGATGTGGTCACAGCATAACAAGCAGCAATCAGCCCTGCCCTCCCGGAGGTAAAGAACGATTCCTTAAACACATCAATGAGAAAGAACGCACGTCCTTCCCCCTTCCCACCTTGAAGTAAGACCTTCGTAGTGTAGGACAAGATCATGCGACGCAGCGTCTCTGGATCCTCATCAAGCGTTTGCAGCATTGCGGCCACCTCCTTCCACTGAGGCTGAGAAAAGATCAACAACCGGGCCAACTCAATTGCCTTCGTCCGCACGTCCCCTTTGACAATGGTATCTAGCTGATCCTGCTTGTCCGGGAAGTTGATGATGGCATGCAGAATTGACAAAACCCGACGGGCGCTCCCATCAGCATACTCTACAATCCTGTCCCTCACCTCCTCATCCAACCGCTTGCCCTCAGACGCACAGACACGCCCCACCAACTCTTCGAGACACGCGACCGACAGCGCCTTGACCCTAACATCTGTGCATCGGTTTCGAATAGTCGGGATGAGCTTCTCTGGCTCAGTGGTCGCAAGGATGAAGTAAACGTGCCGAGGTGTGTCCTCAAGGATCTTCAACAGGGCATTCTGCGCGTCACTGCTGAGCTTATGGGCTTCATCAAATAAGAACATCCTGACCCCTCCCCACAAAGGGGCAAGTCCAGCCCGCTGCTTGACCTCCCGGATTGTATCGATACCCCTGGTCTCCGCTGCATTGTATTCGGCAAAGTCTCCATCATCACAATTCAGCTTGCTCTTGATGATGCGAGCAAGGGTAGTCTTGCCACAGCCGGAAGGCCCATACAGCAACAGCGCGTGAGGCATCCGCTTCTGCTTAAGGAAGTCGGACAGCATCCGAACGGCTTCCTCCTGTCCGATCACGTCCTTAAACAGAGCTGGGCGATAAAGGCGATGGAATTCAGTCATGGCTAGTCCTATGTTCAGCAGCTAAGTAGGATAGGAAGTCCCACTGATTGGAAAAGATTCTGGAATCCTCTTCTCCTTCTGGACTGATGCGAAATCTCTGACCCTTAAAATCAAATGGCTTCTTATCATACCACGACCCATTTGGGGGGCAGATCTCATTCTCAATCTCCAGCGGGACAACCAACCAGGTATATTCCTTACGAATGTCCTCCACTGCGATTCGCTGCAGAATATGAAGATACTCGCTCAACTCATCTTGCCTCACATCTGCGATAATCGAATCATGAATCTGTCCTACCACCTGTGACCGCATTTTGCGCCGACGAAGCTCTTTGACTAAGCGAATCAATATCCAGAGCAAGCAGTGAAAGGCCGAACCTTGAATTGGATAATTGATCACCTGGTTCCTATCCATTGTCCCCGCAATCCGGAAACCAGTAAGCGTCTCGAAATACCCTTTCTCTAAATACAGCCTATACCAATCCAACTTCCATTGGCCATAAACCTTAAAGCGCCTGTGCCAGAAATCATCCTCCACCTCCTGGATATGCGCCACGAAAGTTCCGTCAATCACTTTAGGAAGTGGATCTTTGCTCGTATCACAATCACCTAATCCCCATGGAAACTCCCGATCAAGATGCTGGCGCAGGGTTATCCCTCCCGGCGCTTGCAGCTTCGCCTGATCGGCCCACTCCCACAACTCTGGGGCACACTGCATGAAGAAGCTGTTGTAGAATTCGGGGAATACGAATTTGTTCTTCGCCCCATATCGATGAAGCTTACCATGCTCTTCCACCCACTCCACCGGAATCAGATAGAGTTGGGCGGCCATGTCCCGGTGCATGTCCTTAGTTCGATCCTTCAGGTAGGTAATCATGGTCGGGTCTCGATGATAACACGTCGCCATGACCACTTCAGCCCCTCGGAGATCACTCTCAACTAGGACGCAATCATCACTCGCAATGAATCCAGTGCGAATGAGCTTTGAGACCTCCGGATCCCGAATAGGAATGTTTTGGAAATTGGGCGTATCGGAAGAGGAACGATAGGTGACAGGGATATGCAAATTGAACTGAGGATGAATCCTATCTCCAACCAGCTCACGTTGGATTTGCTTGAGATATGTTCCATGCGCCTTTTGCAATTTACCCAGCTTCAGCAAATCCTCAATGAATGGGTCCTTAATCCGTTCGAGGATAGTAGCATCAGTAGAGAACCGCTCTCCGGACTCCGTGCGATCCTCTTGCCGCACCGGGTATTTAAGCACCTCAAAGAGCACCACTCCTAGCTGAACATCCGATTGAAGATTAGCTCGGTCCCCATATCGCTGTCGCCATGCTGTCCATTGCTTAGTTTCATAGAGGCGATGTTCCAACTTAGCAATTTCCTCCTTGGACTGCTTGCTCATCCGATTAAGGTAGTCCACATCGACCCTCATACCAGCCGCTTCAACATAGGTCAGGGCGATCTGGCCCTCATGCAGCAAACGATAACCGGGATGGTCAACTGGTTCCATGATTAGGATTTCCCTAACTGCATTATCTGTTTATCTGCTACCAAGAACTCCATCAGAGTATCTGTCCCGCAATATAGCAGCAGTTGACGCAATTCCACTTCTTCTTTCAGCAGGTTTAGCTTGCTCCCTTCCTGACTCTGCATGAACTCCCGAATCACTTCATCATAAGCCGGCATCCCGAGGTAGATGTAGGCTTGAAATTTGAGCCCGCTAATGTGCCGGCGATTATCAAGTACATGGGCCCCAATCACCGTATCATGCAACCAGTGTCGCACGCCACGACCAAATGCCCAATTAGTCCAACGATTTTCAAACTTCAACATCGAAGCAATGAAGTAGCAGTTGTCAGCATGGAGCAGTTCCTTAGTAGCCTCAATCGCCTCACCCTGCCAAGGATAGGCAATGGTCTTCTTCCCTTCCCAACAAGCCGACGCGCACAGGATTTGGGCCCCAGGGTACTCAGGCTTCAAGCAGTTGGCCTCATAATCAAAGGCGACCCGCCCCCCACGTCTGGCCATTTCCCGAAGGATCCGGGCTGCTTCAACTACATCAAACAGCACCTCGACCTGTTGCTCATAATTAGGAACCTTGTCCCAGGGCCGCCCCCGCAATTCAAAGGCTTCATGCAAGTGCTGTAAGAAGGTTGCCTCCAGAACTTCATCATGCCGTTTGAGAATGTAGCTCGGGTGGTAGGTTGGACAAATCCAAGCATTTGGTTTCTGACTAGGAATTCTCCAACCGGCCCAGCGACTAATGGGGCCCGGATTGTCATTCCATACTCCACCAATCAGGCTCTTGACCGCAGCAAAGCCTAGCAGCAAGATCACGTCCGGCTCTAACTGCTCTACCGTGTCGACCAGATTCGGGCGGCAATGGTCAATCATCATCTCACTGGTGATCTTGTTTCCGGGCGGCCGACAGATCAGAGCGTTCGTTGTCCAACAGTCCTGATGGAGTTCAACCCCTGCTACCCGATCTAACATGTCCCGAAGATAGCTTCCGACCTTGCCCACGAACTGTATCCCTTCTACATCCTCCGTCTCTCCCGGTGCCTCCCCTACCACAAGCACGCGCCGCTCACCCCTCCCAAAGGGTTTCATCTTGGGTGAGCGGCAAGAACGATACAATCCACACGCCCCACACGCTGGCAGCCGAGGAGGAGGAGCTTTTTGAATCAAAGTTGAGCGAGCGAAGAAGCCCTTCATCTCACTCGTCCTTTTGGGCGGGTTCGGCAGCAACCGGGGCCAGCGCGGTAACAAAGGTCCATTTCGGCCCCTCAACCTTAAGTCGATCCACCGCTACCTCAGCCTCAGTCTGCTTCTCCGTTATCTCGACCAGCAACCCAGGGGCGATATAGAACGACATCTCTGGGCCATCATAGACCAGCTTCTTGACCTCTTGATACCAACCGGACACGCCCGTGCCCTTAACTCGCATCCGACCGGAGCGCAGTTCAACCTTGATCAAATTGTCCTCGCTATTCTCCGCCGAGAAGATAGAGGCCTTCTCTACTACCTCTCCAAGTCCTTTCGGTAGGGTGATCGGGGAACCTTTGACCGCCAGCACCTTCGACAGGTCTTGGTACTCCAGCATGTACCGACGCATACTCAACACCAATCCATCCGCATTGCGGAAATGGAGCCATGCCTCACTCTCCGAGAACTCCGACATACCCAACGCCACAATGTTGCGCAGCGCGTCCCGGCGTACTAAGGTAGCCTTTTTCAAACCGGTCTTAATCCTGACCCGGATGGCCTGCAGGTCATTACAGGATTCAATATGATCAGGGTGGAGATGGATGCAAGTCATGTTGAACTGACTCTCATCCTGGCTCGCGTGATGTTGGACAAGCCCAACCGCTTCGACAAATTCCTCTGACAAAGGTCGCCAGTCCCCCGGCTTCTCGACCTTGTTGAACGGAAGGGTCACTTCTGCCTCCAGTCGAATCCCGCATTTGCGATGCTTGCCAATCAGCACCAATTCCTTGCCTTCGATTTCATATTCGAGGGTTTCTTCCACGAGCTTGCCCAGGATCGCGACGAGCGGCAACGCTGGAACAGCCCCCTCGATATGCAAGTCACAATCCCGGCGACAGGCCACTTCATCATTGTAGGTAAAGAGACGCTGCTTTTGAAAAACAAAGCACGAGCTCTGTTCAATAATCTCCCGGGGAGAAAGCCCCGCCTCAACTGATTGCAGCTGAGCAAGCAGAGATTCACGATTGATTTGATTTGGCATGGGATTTAAGATTGCGCAGATGCTTGCGGAACCGCTTCCCTACTTTCACGCGGTCCCCTTTGAAAAAGTCACAAAATGAAAACATCACATCCGGCTTGTGCTCCCGAATCAGCAGTTCGGGGGAACCTTCAATGGACTTAGGCAAACCTGAATAAAAGATGCGCATCCTAGGAAGAGGCAAGTCCAAGGGTTGCTATTTTGGGACGAGACTTGAAAGGCCACGGCCATTCTGGCAGCGCCTTCCGAAAGCGTTCAAACAGCAGCAGGTTGGCTTTGGCTCGCATGGTCCAATCATTGACAACGCCCTTAACTACTATCTTGTCATCCTTCCTATAGCCAAGCGGCACGCCAATTTCCATAAGCCAATCTCGGACGATCTGCTGCTCCTTCTCTGTCCGGCGATAGAGATGGACGCCGGAATAGTCCTCGAAGTTTGTCTCATCAGAGACCATCAGCATGTATGGATTCTCGGTCACCACGAATTGCCCCGCTCGATAGTGCGGGACATAGATGCGCCCATACCCGGCGAGCTTCACCCAGCTGGCGCTATCAACCGACCACCAAGGGTAGCGGCGCATCAGGCTCCAGGCGGTCATGGCAAACCCATGCGTCCTGACCATCGGCTTGCGCGAGGGCTGATCACAAATCAGATCAAAGACCTGATCACCCCACGCTAGGTACTCCTCCTTCTTGACCTCCTGACCGAGCCCACCCAACCCGATCAGATCATACTTAGCCTCAAGGTGCTTGGCAATCCACTTGAGGGGTGTACCATAATGAATGACTGGAACTGGATGCAGCCCATGCTCATCCTCGAGGTACTTCAGCACCTTCCAAGATAGCTCGGGATTGAAAATGACATCCACGGTCGCATAGAATTGGATTGCTCCCTGACAGCGTGGGTCCTTGAGGAAGGCAGCATAGGCATCACAATAGGCGTAGAACTCCTTCGAGGAATAGTAGGCATACTTCAGCTCTTTCTGCCGAGGAGTCAGATCACGCCCATGCACCCCACCGACCACGTGGACGTGCCGATTGTAGAGACCATGCGCCCCGGAATCAAAGAACACCTGATTGAGCTCTGTCTCAGCGTGTTCAAATAGGTATTGGTTAAGCTGACCATCCGGTGGCAGGCGAGACTCATCATCCAGGCTGTCCCGCTGCTCCTGCTCTTCAGGAACATAGGAACCAGGACGCAAGGCTCTGCGCTTATTGAATAGGCCGGTCATATACAGCCATGCCAAATGTTGACCTCCCTATTATCAGCTTTCACCCCGGTGATGATCTCTGCTTCGATGATACGACCAAGATCACACCTTCTGGCAATCCATTCGAGATCAACCAAGGGATGCTCTTCAGTCAACCGATTCAACAGCAGGCAAGCGTCCTCGACATTGAAAGCTCGATACAAGCGTGAAGCAGGGAGGATTTCGGGAAAACTGCGGAAGTCCGGATAGGCCAATTCACATCCTGCAATCACTGCTTCAAGCAGCGTCCAGGAGACATAGTCCTGCAACGAGGAGTTAAACTGAATAGAAGAATTGCAAAGCTCATCATAGTATTGCTGTTTGGTCAGACCTGCCTTGAGGATGAAACGAGGCTCATTCCGAGCGTAGGAAAGAATATCAGACAGCAAAAGATGATCATTCGACCGAAAGTTCTTGCTACTGGTAGTGACCGTCCAAGTCCAATTAGGATGACCGGTTAAGAAACGTTCGGCCACTTGAAGCATGAAGCCCGGATTCTTCTCCCAATCAAGTCGGGAGCAAAAGATCACGTTCTTCCTACGTCCAATCGGAACGGACATCTGACAAGCCACCAACCGCGCGTGAATCGGCAGACCGACAACATGGATAGGACATTGCACCCCGGCAGCACGCAATTGATCCCGATGGATGGTGCTGGCAACGAAGATGGCCGAATGGAATCGAGTCAGTCCTAGCTCCATTGGTCGCATCCATTCCCGCATCGGCCAAGTGAAGTCATATTCATCCACGCTCTGCGCATGGAGCATGGAATAAATCTTGGGTTTGAGCCCACACAGGTGCAGCGCATAGGGGACCGCTTCAAATCCCGGCGTCCAAAAGTCCTGCAGGAAGATGGCATCCTCGTTGCTAACTGACCCATTCCGAATGAGCTTCAGCAGCAAGGCGACCTGCGTGCAAGCATAGATCCCCCGACCAGTTGCATCCAACACCCCCCCGACTTGGATCTGCTCATCAGTCGTTTCCCCGCTGATCGTGGTGAGATTCGTCCTCGGCGAAGCCTCCCTAACCGCAGCCGGAAACCAATCCTCGCAGAGCTGCTTGGTATAACGGGCAGCTAATGGTTCCAACCCTAGATAAAAAAGCCTCCGAATTAATTTCATAATTTGATCTCCACGTCCTGATCAAAGCCGGGATGATATAGCCAGGTGCTCCACAGCTCTGAACTAAAGACCTTGTGCCACACGATATTGTCTTTGAGGATCTGCTTCTGGTAGAGATGCTGTTTGTAGAAGCTCCGTCCAATGATGATTTTCTTAAAGTAATCCGACACCTCATAAAACGGACCGACCACAACCACTGCACCGATCTGTTTCTGGTGCGGGAGCATCGACAGGAACTCACAAGTGTTCCTGGCCAGCAGCGGGCTATCAAGCTCAATATCTACCTGCAGCCTACATCGCTTGGCCTCCTTAAGAATCTGGTCCAGAAAGTAGAGGCCCACCCCATGCCGATTACCAGCCCCGCAGTAAATCCGTTGGACAAAGGATCGCCCGGCCAGCTGCTCGACCTTGCGCAATGCGGACAAGGCTTCCGGTACGCTCACCCCACCCGGAATGAAAAGGGTTCGGGCTCCCTTGAAAGGACCCTCAAGTTCAGTACCAAGGAAGCAGCGGGGCCTCAACATCAATGCCCGATTCGAAGCGGTGACGGACGCCGCATTCTCCCCATCCTCCCCCACTGTCACCACCTTCGCTCGGAAGTGAACTAGCAGATCTTCCGCGATCTGTTCGCAGCTCAGATCAAAGCAGCGATCCTCATAGGTCGCCCGAATATATTGATCGAGCTTCTTCTTGAACATGAAAAACTCAATCTTCCGATCATTGTGGCCGACGTTAAGGGTCACCATGACCGGAAAGATATGCCGATGGAACTGGCGAAGGAAGGCCACCTCCTTTGGGGCGTCCTTCCAGCGATGCTGCGCTTGGAACGAGGTGCGGATGTGGAGTTGCGTGCTCATAGAGATCGATGGACAAAGGATATGAATTCGGCCCGGACTTCTGGTTCAAGAAAAGATCCCCGAAGGACTTGTGTCGTCATCTGCTGGCCCTGCTTGCATATACCCCTGCTCTCCATGCACAGGTGTCGAGCCGTGAGCGAAACACCCACCCCAATTGGATGTAGATGCTCCATTAGTGCGTCAGCCACCTGCTGAGTAAGCCTCTCCTGGATCTGCAGGCGCCGCGCATATACCTCCAAGACCCGAGAGAGTTTGCTCACCCCAACCACGCGCTTGTCAGGAATATAACCAATGACCGCTGTTCCAAAGAAAGGAGCTAAGTGATGCTCGCAGAGACTGTAGAAGGGAAGGTCTCGCAGGAGAACCATTTCATTATATTTCTCCCCCCCTTCCTTGAAGCACGTCAGCAGCTTGCCCACGTCCTGATGATAACCGACCGTCCACTCCTTCCAAGCTCTTAGCACCCGAGCCGGTGTCTTGAGCAGACCTTCCCGCATTGGGTCCTCCCCGACGAAGCGCAAAATCTCCCGGATCGTTTCTTCATCGGCTCTCTTCATCTCAATATCCTTTCTTCAGGTCACCACCGAGTGGGACCGGCGGCTTAGTCCTATTATCTAGGAAGTCGGCGGCGTAGAGTTTGTGAAGCTGCCAACCTACGCGCAGATTAGCAGAGCCAGACAAAGCCCAACGTACCATTCCATCGAGCAGAGCTTTGTCATTCCGACGCGACCATTCTGGATGCAGCCAAATTGGTACATTAGGATCCAAGTTTCCCCCAAGCTGATCGCGCAACGTATCAAGCCACCATTCAACGTCCGAAGGCTGCTCGATGATCAGCTTCAGCTCATCGGCCAAGGCAATGGATTGAGGAGGAGGAATGTTCTGCCGCTTGGGAGAAAGGGTGACCCAATCAAAGATGTCTGGGAACATTCGATAGCCGGAGGTCTCCAAATGCACACTCTGATTGGACGCGTGCATCAGATCAACCAGCAGGTGAAGATCGTGGACAATCGGCTCCCCACCGGTGATGACGATAAAATCGCAGCAGGTCTCTCCGGCCTCTTTCACGAGCTGCTCCTCCGAGATCCTTTCAATCTTGTCCGGAATATACTTCGGGTGCCAAGTCCCAGCTGCATCACACCAAGGGCACTTCAATGGGCACCCGAAGGTACGAATGAAAAAGGCTGGTCGGCCAAGATGAACCCCTTCCCCTTGGAAGCTATAGAAACGCTCATGAATTGGTAGCATGTCAGGAAATGGTCGCGAAGTTCTTCTCGTCCTCCCAAACTGTCACCTTCGAAACCCGCACCTCGCGCTCGGCTAACTCATCCCTAGAACGTAACAGGACGTTAACCTCCTCTAAGACCTGCCGAGCTATCCCTTCCGCCCCACAATTATGAACAAGGGTAATCTTGGCCAGAGGCTTAAGCCCAATCGCCTTCATCGCAGCACCGCAGAGCACACTCTCAAGATATTCCCGACCGGGATCAGTCCGATTCAACACGAGGGTATGATCAAAGCGTTCCTCAAGCCACTTCTTCAGCCAATCCAACTTGCCGAAGTCAATCACAAATCCGTTGTCATCAAAATCCATGCAGGAGAACTGGATCTCGATCTTCCAGTTATGCCCGTGGATAAGTGCGCAGTGTCCATCGTGAGAATGCTGCCGATGGGCGAAGGGAAATGGTCCGAAGACCTTGCTGCAAGTGATGCTCATAGTAATATCCATGTTGGTAAAAGGAAAGGGCGTACCAGACCAAAGTCTAATACGCCCTATTATCTGTTGGGGGCCGCTGCGCGGTTACTTGACCTTGAAGCCCTTGTCGGACTCGGTGGCCAGCTTGCGCACGTCCACCAGCCAGCGGACGTGGGACCGGACGCGAGCTGCGGACAGGCCCGAAGCCTTGGCGATCTCCTCGACCGTCAGGACTTTCTTCGCGTTCCACAGCACCTCGTTGACCTTGTGGCCACCCGAGTTCAGCCGGTTGTGGAACTTGTCGAACTTGTCCTCGGCCTTCGGCGCGGCCTTGCCCTTGCCCTTCCCGGCGGGCGCAGCAGCCGGAGCCGGAGTGGGGGAGGCCTTCTTCCCCTTGCCCTTCGGAGCGGCCACCGGGGGATCTTCGACGCATTCGACCTGATCCTTCCGGGCGGTCTTGACGACATTGGTGGCCAACTCGCGCACACCCTTGTCGGCGATAGCGGCCAAGCGCTCATCGGTAACGTTGTCACCGATCTTGGCCAGCTTCGTGTTGAAGCGGGCGATGTCCCATCGGTCCGCCGTTTGAAAGCCGATGGCTGTGAAAATGGCCACGGCCTGTGTTCGTGTGATCTGCATATCAGTTTCTCCTGTTTGTGTGGTTGTGTGTTGGATCTGGTTACTCTGACCTACGTCAGCAAAGGTGACTCCGAGTAATGGCATTGGCAATCCACGCTGCCGCATCCTGCGCAGTAACGCCGACATCGTACAAGTAGAAAAGCTGCGGCAAGAGATCCGCCTCCAGCGCGGCATCAATTTCCGTGCTGTCGAGCCATTCCCTCAAACTGACGATCCACTGTTGAAACGTCTGCAAGCAACCACAAGAATGTTGGGTAGCGTATCATCGTCAACGAAAAAATGCAATCAAGCTACTCGCAAGACTTTACCGCCGGGTTCGAAAATCCCAAAGCTGCGGCCACGCCAACGGTATAACGCTCGCTGAACGCACCCTCCCGAAGCTCCACCCAATTGAGTCGATAGAGCTCTTTTTCTTTCTCGGAGGCGATCTGATTTATCCCAACCATGCCCGTCACATGCGCCAGCTTAGTTTTGGACTCAGAGAAGTTGGACCGACCGAGGATCTCTCTGGTATAGCTGTCGGTGTCCGACTGCGTGGCCGTCAAGTACAGGCAATGATACTTCTCACTCAGCGCCCGCTGCAAACGCCAAGAGGCATCAATCTTGTGCCGGCGGTCATAGCCCTTGGGCATGCCAGACTCTTCATCCAAGATGTCCGCATAATCCGTGATCACCACGTCCGGTACCCACCCCTCCTTGGCCCACCGCTCTAAGTGAGCTTCGATCCCTTTGACCGATAGGGAAGAGTTTGGATAAGTGAGCAGCCGCAGGTATGGGATCTTCCCACGGATTCGGTACTGCAAAATCTCCTGCATCGCCCGCCAAGCCTCTCCCCAGACCAAAGGCCGTTCAAAGCGCCGCATCTCCTTCCGCACCTGCAAGCGAGCCGGCTCCTGTGGGTTCCGACGCACCGCCAATGGATAACCAATCTCACAAGGCCAGTCCTTCGACCGCAGTGGGTGCATAGCTGCCCGAATGGCAAAACGCTGCATCATTTGGCGCTCAGTCATGTCCCCGGCCGCAAACCAGGCGACCTTGCGCCGCTGCAGAGCTGCTCGCCAGCCTGCATCCATTAGCCAGAAGGTCTTGCCTACCTTCTCTGGACCTAGGAAGGCCACAAAGGACTCGCGCCCTAGCTGATTGGAAAAGAAGTGGCCGAGAGCCCCAGGGTAAATCACAAGGTCCCGAGCTAGATCATCAAAGACCTGCTGCAGGACTGTCGGGCTGTTCAGCACATCAATCGACTCCCCTGCCCCTAACTCGACCGGCCGGAAGCCATTGACGCCTTGCACCGCCTCCTCTAGTCGCCCTTGCTCCATGTCCTCTTCCGCCCGATCGACCATCTGTTTGAGCCGAATTTGAGTGAAGTGCTTCGCGGCCAGATCGATCACGTAGGCGCTGTTGATCTCCCGCGCCAGCGTCTCATATTCCCCGCTCAGCCCATCCAAGAACCGCTCGATCAGCGCGACCGTCTCCTTGTCTGTGACCTTCTCAACCCACGCTTCAAAGAGTCCTTGCAGGTGAGCCTTCGGAGCCTTCCCATAGCGATTGCAATAGCGCACGCTCCATCCACCGACAATGTTCGCCCAAGTCGACCGGAACATTTCCCCTTCCCACTTGGCCGCAATCCGGAGGCAGACCGCGTCATCCACTATCATCCCGATCAGGACCTGCCGTTCGACGTTACCGGAGATGCGTTCAACTTTCATCGAACCTAGCGTAGAGCTTGGCGAACGCGTCCGAGCGTGCGCACCATTCCATCGAGACTTGTTCCATTTGTTTTATGTTCAGCGGATGCTTCGGATCCCAGACAAACCTACTCAGATCACCATTCCAATTCTCCCAATCCCGGACTGACCGGTGGACGTTCATAAACCAAAGGTGCAGAATCGCTCTCACCCCACCGGTGTAGTAGTAGCTCGTCACCGTCTCAGCTAAAGCCAGATCATCCCCGCGCAGCGTTCGCTGAAACGCGATCCACTTGTGATACCAGGGCAGCAACCGGACGTAGCTCCGATGGAGGCAAGTCGCCAGCAACTGATCACTCCCTTTGGGCCAGCTCAGATTGGTGAGGTGCTCGTACAGCCATTGTTCATCTTCATTAAGCTCCTCCACCGGCACCAGGGTCGGATTGTCCTTTTCCCAACGCGCCTTGCAGGCCAGCAAAGCCGGAAACTTGGAGGCAAAGCTGCTGGCCGAGAAGAAGTGCGGGGTGTACTGGTCCCGGATTGCCCCGCTTTTCTCCAACCAGATGATGACCGCTTTAATCTCTGCCTTGGGCTGACTCTTCATCAACCAGAGGATATCTTTCTCCCACTTCTTGATCTTGACCGGCCCAGTCACTTGCCGATGGAGCCGCAGCAGGGCTTCTAATCGACTGGCCGCGATCTGCTCAAAGCTCTTCTTTGGCGGATACTCAAGCTTCGCCTCAGTGGGTGATTCAGAATTGGCGACTGTGTGCTTACTATTCTCATTTGTCTTATCGCGCCCGCGTGCATTATGCGCACGCACGCGAGGGTTGGTTGCGGTCCGCATCCTACTAGGTTGCGTTTCGTCTGCTCCTTCACCAGATGGCCCTTTCCTCCTACATTCCCATTGAACATTGAGCTTTTCTTCGTCCACCTGATAGAAGATTTGATGCGTTTCAAAGTTCCGTCTCTCATAGAGCAGCCCTTCTTCAATCAGGTTCTTTCTCACCCTCTCTTGTACCCGTTTGCTCAAGGAGGTAACAGCTTCAATCTCTTGGATAGTGCGATATGCCCAACTATCGGGCCCGGTCATCCAATAGAGAACGTGATTGAGGAAAATGGATTCCTCAAGCCCAAGCCATCGAGCCAGGCCTCCATACACAACGATCGGACTTCCAAGGTCTCTGAGAATTTCAGTGAGTTTCATGGGTGGATCAGCTGTCCTATTTGTCTGCGGTCAGCCTCGGAGGTTGCAGCCAGGTCCTTCCCATCCGGACACACTCGGATCGTTTCACCCTCAAAGGCGCTGAGGCTGTTGCACAGCTCAAGAGCCCGGCGCTGGGCTGCGGGTTCATTGTCAAAGCACACCACCCGCTTGAGGTACCGACTAAGGCGCAGTACCTGGGCTCTAGTGTAAGCTGTTCCGCCAGTCGCTACCCACCCCGGTCCTCCGGCCCAGACATCAAGTTGCCCTTCCACCACCCCAATGCTCAGCCCATGCACCAAGTCCTCCCCATAGAGCAGCTCCTTGTGATTGAGACTTTCCGAAAGGGCGCTGGCGCTGATGTAACGCATGGCCGGTTGATCTGAGATGGCCCGCGTAGTCCAACTCACGACCCGACCTTGATACTCCCAAGGGATCAACAGGCGCCAAGCCAAATCCACCGCTAACCCAATGCCTTGAATGTGCCACAGTTTGACAATCTGCTCGGGATCAAAGCCCCTCTCTTGCAGATACTGCTTGTGCTGTTTCAGCAGAGGTCCTGCACCCGGCGGCAGTTGCAACGTTCCAATTGGACGTGGGGGGCGATCGGCTGCCCGAATCAAATCTACCCCTCGGAGCAGTTGATAGGCCTGCCCGGTCGAAATGCGCAGGATCCGGGCCAGGGTTTCATCCCCACGGTGTGCACCACACTTCCAGCAAGAGCAATGGCCGTGGGCCTCGTTAAAGCCCAGGTGAAAGCTGCGTGATTGACACCAAGGGCAGCGCAGCTGGAGCCAACCCGATCGTGCATGATGATCTTGGCCTGCTTCCCGGAATTCAACCCCTTCCTGCGAAAGTAGGTCGCGTAGCTTCATTAGACCCCCGTTTTCGCCCAAGATAATGCCCCTACCACGTCTGGAAAGCCCTTTCCGTGCTGCAAGAGTGCGGGTAGGAGGCTCAAAGCGCGTGTGAAGGGGCGTTGGGCCCTTTTACAAGGTTTTTACGCTCCCCTTCTGTGATCGACAATTCGGCGCAATTTGATTGCCTCGGCCAGGGGCGGCAGATGGATTTTGCAGCCTCGCATGAATTCGATTTGCACGTCCAGCATGGTGACGCCCAGCTTGGCGCACTCAGCTTTGAAAGAGTTCTTCACTCCCGATGGTACTGGCCGCAGGTATAAGGTCCCTGTCGTATCTTTTGATCTGGCTGCTCCACTCATGGTGATTTGTCCTTTTGGGTTGAATAAACTGACCGAAGAAGTTCGTTGAAGATGTTGAGATTGTCCCCCCGGCCTTGGCCATCGAGGACCTCTTCTAATATGCTCTGCTTTCGCTGCAGGAGCTTGCACAGCTTCTCCTCAATCGTATCATAGGCCACGAGGTAGTAAATGAACGCGGTCTCCTTCTGCCCAATCCGATGGATCCGGTCCTCCGCTTGCACCAGGTCTCCTGGCGTCCAGGGCAGATCGGTAAAAACGCAGGTGTCGGCCGCGGTCAAGGTGATGCCAATTCCAGCGGCCCGGATATTGCCTAGGAACAGACGCACGTTGTCCTTGTGCTGGAAGGCGTCCACGGCCCGTTGGCGCTGCCGACCTTTTACTCCCCCATCCACGACCACACTTTGCCGATGGTAGCGAGCATGGAGCAACTCAACCATCCGGCGGTGCATGGAAAAGACGACCAACTTCCCATCACTACCCTCGAGGAAATTGTCCACCCACTCATACACCAACTTCAACTTGAGCTTGGCACACAAGCGCAGTAGATAGCCAATGCGGGTCAGAGCTTCAGCCCGAGCCGCTCGCCTTGCTCGTTCGATCGAGATCGTTCTCAACCACCCTAGGAAGTCAGCCTGGGCGGTATCATACTCAGTCCGGTCAGGCAAGCGCAGCATCAGCACCTCGCGCACCTTTGGGGGTAAGTCTTGCAGGACATCCCGCTTGAGGCGCCTGACCATGCACAATTCTTTAAGATGGGCGTGGAGGACATCGAGGTCCCGGGCCCCGCTGAAATCCCAACCCCAAGGAAAGTGGCGAGGCTTAGTCCAGCGGAAGACGAACTTGTAGAAGCTCCTAAAAATGTCGGGACGAATGACGGAGAGTGGGGCCCACAGCTCTGATGGTCGATTGGTCAGGGGCGTACCACTTAGCCCAATGACTCTAGGCACGCGCTCACATAGCTTGCGCGCTGCCCGATACCTTTGGGAGGCACGGTTCTTGATGTAGTGAATCTCATCGAGGATGATCAGCCCGGGCCCCAACGCCTTCAGATATGGCAGCCAAGGTCCAAGGATGTCATAATTGATAATGACCAAAGGTGCGCGAGTAGCCGGTTTGAAACGTCGGACTTTGCGCCCTTCTAAGACTTCGCTCGGCAAGCCCAGATGGTGAGCGGCTTCTCTCTCCCAATTCAGCTTCACGTTAGCTGGGCAGACCACAACCACCGGCCGCGATGCTGGGGTTTTGTAGACATAGAACAAGGCCTGCAGGGTCTTGCCTAGTCCCATCTCATCGGCCAATAGGATTCGACCGCCCCAGTCTCGAATCTGTCGGGCACCAATGAGCTGGTAATCCCGTAGTTTGGTAATCTGCATGAGTCTTACCTCCGAGCCAAGCAGGACCGGACTTGCTGGGCCGAGAGACCAATGCGGGTAAGCAGCCAGACTTCATCTTCTGATAGTCCGGCTCGAGCTAACATGCGCTCGACCCCAGTGCAGGGCAACCGCCTTTGGGTAACACTAAGCTGGGAAATCGCGTGTTTGATCTCCTCCATTACCTCCCGCACTTGACGCTTACTCCAGCCAAGGATGGCCAAATACTCACGCACGCTGCGCAGGTAAGCCTTTGGGCTTCGGACTTGATCCCAACGCATCAGATGCTCCAATTCCTGGGGGGTGTTAAGAAAAAGCCGGAGCACCCCACGGGCCTCTTGCTTCAGCTCGCTTTCAAGGAGCAGCACAAAGCGACTCGGCAACTCCTTCCCAACCATCTCCTCCTTGACCTCTGGCAAATTGCGGTGCTTCTGCTGCTTCATCGTGAAATTGTACAGCTCGCAGTTGAGGGCAAAGTAAAGGAAGGTCGGGAAGCGGCACCGCTTGGCGAACCGATCAGGCTGGTAACCCCGATAGGAGCGAACGAACGTGAGGTGTGCTTCACCGAGCACCTCCTCGAATGATAATCCACTCCGGGCGACGAAGTAGTGAACTACCTTATAGATGAGCAAACGGACATCATTGTAGGTGTCCGTGAGAGCTTCTTGTTCAATCGCAGTCAGTGGCAGGGTGGTCGTGGACATAGGATGCCTTTGCAATGTTAGATCCCTATGCTGTGGTCAAGAAAAATCCTCCTCGGCCTTATGAGGGCACAGGGAGGATTTTCTTGGACTGCGCTGTGTGCCGTTTTAATTGCGGCCGACCGGCAGCAGCTGGCGAAACTCGTTGATCTGGTCCATCTGGCGCAGGGGCGGCTCCTTCTTCACCACCTGGGTGAAGGCGTTGAGTAGGCTCCAACTCGTCCTCGGCTTGAAATCAGTGAACGCCGGGTTTCGATAAGCCCAATCAACTTGCCCGATCAACGACCAAGGCATGACGCCCTGCCGACCGGTCTCGACTAGGACCTCATAAACCTCAGCCTCGATCAGCGTGTGGTCTTTCATCTTCTTGACCATCATCGGAATGCGCCCGACCTTCTCCAAGTACTCATCCATCGCCACATGCAGCGCCTCCGGTAGGTCGAACCCGGTGGTGTGCTTCTTGCACAGCACCACGTCCCCGGTGACCATGCCGTTCATGCAAACGAAGACCCGAGTGCCTACGACCAGCTTCAGCGTCCGGCGCATGGCGTTGGATGTGAGGAGGCCTAACTCGAGACGCTGATCATCCGGCATCTCGACCGACGGAATTTCGATCCTGAAGGTTCCGGCCATATCAGCCCGATCCTTGCTGAGGGAAAAGACCGCCTCCTTGGTGGCCCAGCCCCTCTGCTCGCACTCGCTGCGGATAGCCGTCACGAGGTCGAGGTGTTTGATGCCCTGCCAAAAGCTGCGGGCCCATTTCGGACGAATGAGCGGAACCCGCTTGAGGGCTTGCTCGGTAACTGCGTTGGTTGCATTGGTATGAATCATGATTTGATCTCCTTATGCGGTTAGCGGACGTTGTGTTTACCAAGCTGAAGGGCCTTCGTACGGGAGACCAATCTGGCCTCCGGATAGAACTTCTGCACCACCTGCAAGCGCATCACCATCAGCTCAGACACATCATAGAACGCGGAGCGAGGATTGGTCGTGAACTCAATCTCTCCTCTAGTCGATCCGTAACAGTCCAAGAATCGGTGACAGACCTGCGGGGTTGAAACTGAAACTGCGATTGTCATTTTTTCATCCATAGGACTCCTTGTGTGGTTGTGGTTTCTATTCGTACCAAAAGTCAGCTTCACGCAGGTTGCGGTACAGTAGGTCCAGCTGCGCTTCAGTGGCGCGCTTGACAAAGGTCTTCTTGACCCGGGCGTGCATCGCCTTGACCATCCAAAAGACCACCTTGCGCTTTCCGTTCACGCCACCGTGGCCATAATACTCCGGATGGATCCTCGGAAGTGGGGCCCGGATTTTGATCGCCGGCCCGCGCAGCACGCGCTTCCGATGCAGTGGGACCGCGCAGACCGACAGCGCAAGGTAATCCGGCACCACGCGCTTACCATGCGCGTTAACGGGGAAGTCCTCCGGATTGTTCCATCGGGTGGCCACCAGCTTGTGCGTCGCCTGCCTGGGCCACTCGACCGGGACGTAGGTCCCATCGGGCAGTCGCTTAACAAAGTCAACGCAGTGGGTGTTGAACAGTTTGAGGAATTCGGTTCCAAATTCCTCGCGGACGAGACGCTCGGACATCAGCCTCTGCATCTCAGATTCGGATTCGGATTTGATGCTCATTGTGGATGTGGATTTGAGCTTGTGGTTTCGATCTCGGTTAACATTCGGGCCTGGCACTCTGGACAAATGCTGTGACTGATCTTCCCGGCCACCGGATCGTTCGCTGCCACGACCACGTCCCCCATATCCTTCTTGCACCACGCGCAAATGCGATGTGCAACTGCTTGAGGGGCGTTTCTGGATTCGGTGCTGTCTGCCATGCTCATAGCGTACAGAGCACCAACAAGACCGCAACACTTAGTCCTGTTGGGTATCTAACAGTAGAACAGCTTATGCACAGGATAAGTGTCGCATAAGTCACTAGCAGCAGGTTGGAACGCTGCTGATAATAGCTGCGCAATGGACACGAAAGACTTCCCCGACTGGCGCGCCCCGCATACGCTGCGTGATTTCCCACCCTCTCGACATCGAGGCCTGCAGAAGTGCCTGTTGAGGGACTATGGAGACAAAATTGAGCTGGTCTCCCTCGTGGTGAAGGAAAACTGGCGAGACAAGGGGGTGGGCAGTCGCATAGTCAAAAAGATCCAGGAATTGCAGAAGCCCATCTTCTTGCACCTCCGCTCTGACGGCCCCCCCGGCGACAGGTTCGAGAACATCGGGAGGCTGATCCACTTCTACCAAAACCTGGGATTTGAATTCCTTGGTCAGTCCAATTATCAAATGGTCTGGGTTCCACGCTTTTGATGCCACTTAAAAAGCTAGTCCTCGAGAACTTCCAGGTTCATCCCAAGCTGTCCCTTGATTTGGACCCGCATATCACCTGCATCATTGGACCATCCGACGTTGGCAAGAGTGCAGTCATTCGGGCCCTGCGCTGGTTGTGTCAAAACGTGCCTGATGGAGCAGAGTTCATCCGCGATGGGACCAAGCAGGCCATCGTGACTCTGCAAGCCGACGGTAAGACCATAATTCGCACCCGAGGCACAGAAAACAGTTACCAACTTGGTCGGGAGGAATTCAAGGCCTTCGGGAAAAGCGTACCAGAAGAGATCATCAAATTGGTCCGAGTCGATGACATCAACTTCCAAGGCCAGCATGATTCCCCTTTCTGGTTTGCTGAGTCAGCCGGGGAGGTCGCGCGGCATCTGAACCGGATTGTCAATCTCGATGTCATTGACCGGGTGCTGGCTGACATTGCGGCCAAGAAGCGCGAGGCTGACCAGGCCTGCAAGCTGCTCGAGGAAAGGCTGAAAGCGGCCAAGCAGCAGAAGGACTCACTCCAATTTGTCGTGGGACTGAACAAGGAATTGAAAATCCTCGAGGATCGGGCCCAACGACTATCCCAATCGCAGGCCAAACGGAAGGCGCTGTCGGTTCTAGTCGAAAAGCTCCAAAACCTGCGGACCGCGCGCGATACAGCCCAAAAGGTCGCGAACCGGGGCGTTTCCGCCCTCGATATAGCCCTAAAAGCCCTGGAAACGTCCCAACTACTGTCTAAACTGCAGAGCCTGGTAGGGAGAGCGAAAACGCTGTCTCGTGCCCGGAAGTTATCCCGGCCGGATTTCGACCCGATTGAAAAGCTGCGAGCAAGCTATGACTCGGTTTATGAGCGTTGGGACAACTTGACCAATCAGCTTGATTCCTTGCGGACTCTTTGGCGCCGACGGAAGGAGACTAAGGAACGAGCTGATACCTTAGCTAAGGACTTAGATCAGAAGACTGAAGGCCGATGCCCGCTGTGTGGAGGACTCCTTGATGAAACCCATCGCTGTGCTGTGTAGTGACATTCACTTGCAAGAGCGCCCGCCCGTGGTGCGCAGTAATGAGCCGAGCTGGTGGGCAGCTATGCAACGGCCCTTTGATGAAATTGGTAGCTTTGGCGTCCCGATCTTCTACGCTGGTGATATCTTCAATCATTGGCGCAGCCCACCGGAGCTAATCAATTGGGCCATTCAACACCTCCCTCCCGGCTTTGCGGTGCCGGGACAGCACGACCTACCTCTCCATAACCTGCTAGACCTGCACAAGAGCGCGTTCTTCACCTTGCTAGAAACAGGGACGTTGTCACTGCTCATGCCCGATAAGCCTACACTCATCGGGAAGAAGATTAGAGCGTGGGGCTTCGCTTGGGGACAACCTCTACGATCCTGCTCGATTAAGAAGGAACCAGACCGGATCAACCTCGCGATCGTCCACGCCTACGTCTGGCGCCAAGGATACAACTTCCCTGGCGCGACCGAGGAGACGCGGGTTTCAGCCTACGCTAAGGCCCTGCATGGCTATGACGCAGCGGTCTTCGGGGACAACCACAAAGGGTTCACCACTTACAAGAGTGGATGCAATGTCATCAACGCTGGGACGCTCATGCGTCGGACGATCGACGAGATCAACTACTGCCCCCAGGTCGGACTGCTGATGGAAGACGGAACTATCGAGCCCTATCAACTGGATTGCAGCGAGGACAAGCTTCTCCCGCGCACTGAGGCCAAGCTGATTGAAGAAGAGACCTTCAAGATGGAGTCCTTCCTGCAGGAATTGGAAAAGCTCGGGCATACCAATCTCGACTTCCGGCAAGCGGTCCTTGATTACCTGATCACCTACAAGGTTTCCAAAGCCGCGCAGACTATATTGAAGTATGCCTTAGACCACGCCCATGATTAGCCTCGACAAATATCAGAAGCTCAAAGCCCAAGTCGATGAGGCCAAAACCTCGGCCGCTGAAGCGGAAGGGGCCTACCAGCAAGCCATGCAAGAGCTGAAGCGTGAGTTTGGCTGTGAGACCCCCGAGCAAGCCAAGCGGATGCTATCTGACCTGACCGCCGAGCTTGAACGGACTGAACGCAAGTTGGAAGAAGCTCTGGCGAACTTTGAAAAGGAATGGTCCCATGCAGTCGCTCACGCCGCTGAGACAGGAAGTTGACGCGAGATTGGCCGACTACCGCGCCGCCGAACGAATCCTCGGGCAAGAGCAGGATGCCCTGATTGCAGCCGAGGACTTGGTCGTGGACTGTGAGGAAGCGCAGAAGATCGCGCAGCTAGTCGCCCAGACCGTTCAACAGCAAGCCCACGCCCGATTGGCCAAGGTCGTATCCCAATGCCTTAGCACCGTCTTCGATGAGCCCTATGAGTTCAAAATGATCTTCGAGCAGAAGCGAGGGCGCACGGAATGCCGACTGGTATTTGTGCGCAATGGGCTGGAAGTGGACCCAATGTCAGCGGCCGGAGGAGGAGTCGTCGACGTTGCTTCCTTCGCGCTGCGCCTAAGCTGCATTCTTCTCGCCAAGCCTCCGGTGCGTCGGCTGCTAGTGATGGATGAACCCTTCAAGTTCCTAAGCGAGGAATATCGCGGGCGCATTAGGACGATGCTGGAGCAGTTGAGCGAGGAGCTAGGCGTCCAATTCCTGATGGTGACGCACATCGACCAACTCAAGACCGGCACGGTCGTAGAGCTGTAAAAGAAACGGGACAGGCCGCGCTAGCAGCCTGCCCCGCCCCTATCCCGACCACACATCCACACGCATCCCTCCTCAGGGTTGCCTATGACCTCGGGTAGGGAAGTGATTAGCCCTCCATACCCGCTCGACGGCTAAGATGGAAGGTTTTTAGAATACGGTGGATTAGCTCCTCCGCCAAGGCTACTTCGGCTGGCACCGGCATGATACATTCATCAGCCACCGAACGGATGGCTTCGCCCACGTTACCATTGAGATCCTTGTCATAAGCGATGACCGGGATTGCGGGTTGCAAGGATTTCAGTTCTCTGATTAGGGTAGCCCCGTCCGACGGAAGAGGAATTCGCATGTGGACGAATACGATGTCCAACTCATGGGCCGTGGCCTGGGTCACCGCCTCACCTATGTCCTTGGCCTCATACACGGTCACGTTGAACTGACTGAGGAACTTGTTGGCAACCCCCCGGACCTCATCTCGGGCGTCCGCGATGAGAATCTTTACAGGTTCGGTGAATGCCTGAACCATCTGGGTGCGGCGGTCAGCATCCTCTGCAAGCTGCCTGCCGTTGCGACGGTGCATGAAGAATGAAAATGGAGATTTGCTATTCATTGGAGCCACTGAAAAGAAGACAACCAACCGAGAAACTTACCCACGAGGTTTGCCATCTCGATGGCGTGGGTGAGGAGGAATACGAGGATCAGAGTTACAGTGAGATTCCGATTCACCACCGCCTTCCCCATCAGCCAGTCCATCTTTTGATCGTTGATCGAGTAATTGTCGATGATGAACTGGTCCGCCTTGGAGAGTTTGGCGTAGTTGGGAGGTCGGTGAGGCTGGAACTCATCCGGCGGCGGCTGGCTGAGCCAAAGCGGGATTTTCATGGTGGGGGAGGTGGAGGTATGAAGGGTTAGTACTGGGCCTTCTGCTTGCCGCCTTGCGGATAGACGATGTAGAACTGGTTGACGTACTCAGCCACCGAAGCGGCGTCTTGGGCGGCGGCACCCCGGTCGCTTTCAGCGGCGGTGGCATACTGGTCGGCTTGACCGGCGTTCGTACTGACAAACTCGGTGTCCGCCGTGGTCTGGTAGAAGGCGTTCAACTGGTCCTGCGTCGGGTTGGGGCCGAGGGCGGCCAGCGCAGCGTTGAAGATGTCCTGCTGGTTGGAGTTAATGGTGGCGGCGGTGCTGGCAGCGGACCGTGAGGCGGCAGCGGCGTCCGAAGCCTGCTGGGAGGCGGTGTTGACCGTCGTCTGGCAGCTGAGCAGCGCGTTCTCTTGGTAGGGCTGCGGATTGGCCATGATCTGGCCGGCTTGGGCGTTCCCGGTATTGGTCACGCCTCGTGCGGTCTGGGCAGTCTGGGCGGTGTTCCAGGCAGTCGTGCGGGCGGCAACGACACTATCGCGGTTGGTAGGCATAGTAATATATGATGGTTGACTGACTTGTGGTTGCAAAGGTTATATCTTCAAGATCAGGAGGTCTCGGTGGGTCGACCTTGGCTACTTCCCGTTTGATCCACGGAGTCACGTGCTGCCACAGCCAAACTGCACCAGTACGGATGTGGCCTTTGAAGAACCAAACAGCAGCGCCACCAACCAGGTAGCCCGCGAGGGTATGGTAGTTAATGAAGAACAGTAACGTTTTTGTTATCATGTTGGTTTATGGTTGAGTTTACCGATCAAATAAGCCTGAGTTTCGATAGGACTGCCTCATGAGCAGCTTTTGCCTTGTTATCTCCACCCCACCACTTATCCCACTCCTCCTTCACGGCAACACCTGCCTTCTCAGCCAATGAAAAGCCGTGATGGGCCAAGGCTACCGCGTCGTCACGTGTCTTGGTCACTCCACGTAGTTTGATGGAGATATATCCTGCTACAAGCACTAGAATTGCCGACAGACCACCCAACGCCTTGATTCTGTCTCCCAAGGTCTCAGCGTTGTCAGCCCACTTAGCATTAGCACTGGTATACTTAGTAGCCACCTGGGATGTGACCACCAGTGCCGTCGTCTGCTTGTCCAACTGCTTGACGGCAGCTACGGCCGTTGCATCAGAAGCGTTGGCGTGAGCGGTGACGGCCACCAGGGTAGCGTGCACGGCAACGGCATCAGTAGTCATCTGGGCAATCTTGGCGTCACGGTTGGCAATGGCTACCTTGTCATCTTCATGAGCGGCGAGCAGGCTGTCCCAGATGGCTTTCTGTTCCGGCGACAAACTTTCACCCAGAGCCTTGTAGGACGATTCAGTTAACGTAGTGGCCAGTTTCACCACTGGTGATGGGTTTGGTTCCTTGAGCAGAGTTGCGTGCGCCGCGTAGCTGAACCCGGAAGCGTTAGCCTCGATGGTCTGATGCGTAGAGTCCAATTCCTGGTGGGCCTTAATAACTGCTGCTACGGCTTGTTGGACGGCTTTCGTCTCATGTTGAACATCAACAGCCTGCTGTTCGGTCTTGGCTGCTGCAATCGCCGCCTTGTCTGCCACTGCCGTGTTGCGACCGGGGGCAAACACTTTGAGGTACAGATATCCACAGAGAAGAAAGACGCCAACCCCTACTGGAACTATGAGGGGTATGGCACCTCGGTTTGAGTGTATGTTTTTCATGGGTCTCCTTTGTTGGTTTACGAAACTTTGAAAATCTCGACATTGTGGATGCGCAGCCGGTTGGACACCAAGGGAAGGCGGACCCAGAACCAATCGGGTAGGGTTAGGGCAGCACTGGCGGCGTTCCAAGTCAGAGTGGCGGTGGCGGTGTAGGCCACGGTGAACAGCAGGTTGCGAAGGTTGGTACTGGTCTGGTCGGTAATTGCCGTGTTTGCCACGTAGTAGCTCATGGTAACCGTCTGATTGGATGCTCCGGGGTTGACCACAACGTACTTCTGGGCGTAGAAGGCGCAGTTGCCGGTAGCAAAGGTCGGGGTGGCAATGCTGGTCGCGTCGTTCTTGGTCAGGTTGGTAGCTCCGTTCCATGATGAATGGTAACGGTAGGACGAACAATCCAGCAAGCCCTGTCCGGCTCCATTCGCGGTCAGCGAGATGGCATTGGCTCCGCCAAAGCCTCCGTGGAAGCACGCCCCGATGAATTGTGATCCCGCCTTACCCGGAGGGATCACGGACGAGTCCTTCAAACCCATGGTGAACCAGTCAAGATAGCTGGCCGGGACTAGGGATTCGGCGGTGCAGGCAGCATCGTTGTTGTTGTAGGGAACGAACTGGTAGAGCATCCCCACCCGCACCTCATTCCAACTGGAACCGATGGTGGTTTGCCGCAGAAGACCACTACGACAGTCCAAAATGCCATCTTGACGGGAGTTGACTGTAGCGATGACGATAGACATATTAAGAAATCTTGTAAGCTGACAAACAAGTAATACGCAACCGGTTGGCGGTAGAAGGCAGTCGCATCCAAACCCAGTCGGGCAAGGTCAGGGCAACACTTGAGGCGTTCCAAGTAAGGGTGGGTCCGGTGGTCCAGTAGTTTCCAAAGATGTAGGTATGGAGAGTGTAAGAAGACCCGTCAACGGCTGCTCCCGCGTTCATCATGTAAGAAACCGTCACCGTCTGGTTAGACAACCCAGCGTTGTTTACCACAAACTTCAGTCCGGCGATGGCGTTGACAGTCGTGGCTGACCACTTAGCAAAGCTGAGGCTGGTGCTGTCTGCTGACCCAGCCAACAAGGTCGCGCCGTTGTACGCAGCGATGTACCGCTTTGTCCCGCCTCCGGTCCCGCCTTGATCCATCAGACCAGCGGCGCTTTGGTTGGAGGTGAGGGTGATTGTGGAACCTGAAGTAGTACCCGGCCAACACCACCCCATGAATTGACTACCCGCCCGTCCAGGTAGAATGATGCTGCTATCCTTCAACCCGAAGTTGAACCACTGCAACGGCCCGGAGGGAGTCACCATCGGACTCTCCGCCGTGCAGTAGGTGTCGTCGTTGCCAGCAGGAACGAACGTGTAAAGCATCCCAATTCTCATCTCGATCCAACTGGCTCCAAACGAGGTCTGCCGATGGTAGTAATTCTGGGTGTCCAGAATCCCCACTATATCGGTGGTATTAACGGTTTGGATTTTGCAGCCCATTGGAGTTAAGAGTTGATCAAGTTAATGTCGGCGTTTCCACCCCACGCGTTTCCCAATCCTCCAGCATAGGGAGCAGTGTAGGGAGTTCCACCGGTCAAAGAGTTAACAGTAGTTCCAGACAAACCCGAATAGCCTTGGAAATCATCCCCATTCCAGGTATACTGAAAGTCCGTAATGGAAGCAGCACCAGCCCATGCGTTGCCCACCAGAGCGGGGTTGGTAGAAGAGTATGGTGAACCCCCGCTCAACGAAGAGTAGGTTCCGTTAGAGTACGACTGCATGTCATCCCCGTTCCAAGTGTAGTCGAAGTAAAGAATCTGACCGCTGTTCTTCCATAGCAGGTTCCCAAACGTGTCCGTGTTGATGTCCAGCCGGTCATAGGTAGCTGAGGGATATTGTTGGAAGTTTTCGTTCGACTCACGGAAGAAGAAATCAGGTGAGGAACCAGTAATGACAGATTCCCTCCAGCCGGAGTAGTTTCCTCCGGTCTTGGTCGAGTAATTACCGTTTTGGCTCCTGAACATGGTTATTGGGCATAATCACCAAACAGAACAAGGTTGACCTTGTTGGCAACATCAGCAGACATGAAAACAGCATCGTGGAGAGAGGTGAGAACAATTCCCATCGCCGGAAACTCTTCCTCGATCCATTCTCCCGGACCCATAGTGTATTGCATAACTTGATTGGCAGCGGAAGGTGTCCCCAAAGCCCCTCCGCTGGCCTGCACTAAGTAAGCCTTAACCACCCGAGCCGCAGTATCCGAGTTGAACAGCCGCCATCCCTTTATGTAGGTCGTGGTGGCCGGGGTGCCGGGATTGTCATATACGGCAGCCGCAGCAGCAGCCAGTTGTTGAACTAACGCGGCGTTTAGAGTTTGATGTGTTAAGGTAGCCATGGTAGAGAAAGGTTATTCAAAGAGCCAAATATCACGGGCGTCCAAGGTTGCAGAGGCTCCAGCGGCTGACAAGATGCCCCCGGATAGGCTTAGATTAGTTCCAACCTGGATTTCCTCAATCGCTCCGGCTGCCGCAGTTGAACGGCCAAGCATTCGGTTTGAGTTCATGGTCAGACCGGAGCCGGTGATCAGACCAGTCGCCACCAGAGCTGCAAGCAGTACCCCACTATCCTTAACCAGCCTCCCCGTGGTCCCGTTGAAAAGAGCTATCCTTGAGTCCACCGATGAGGCAGGACCGATCACTGCCCCATCTATGTTCGTTTGGAGACAAACCCAGTCGGCCCCGACCGTTGCCTGATCGCCACCGGAGTTGGCGATGATACAGATCAGGGTATCTCCAACCTCCACAGCAATACCGGAAGCCCCTCCGATCTTGCCCGCCACTGACACCTTGTAAACCCAGCCAATGCTTGCCGCAGGATAGTTAGGATTACCAGAGCAGTTAATCACCCCCTTGAAAATCATAGCCTCGCTCGCAGCCAACAGGGCATCACAGTAAGCCTTGACCGCCTTCTGGGATGGAACTTTGCTGTCAGAGGGACTGCCCCCACCCAGAGAAACATCTGTCGCAAGAGTTAGCAGCGCAAACCAGTCAGCAATGTCCAGCCCCACCCTGGCAATGCAACGGTAGAGAGTATTATTGTCTGAGCACCAGCACATGTCGCCGGGGAAGCACCCCTGCTCCTCAGTATTAAACAGGTTAAGCATCTCATCCATCGTCACCGTACCATGCCAGATCGGGGAAATTAGGTAATCACCGACGAAGAACCGGTGCTGGTCCGTGGTGGCATTCAATTCGTCCGGGTCAATGAAACGCAGGGCAGCCTGACGCTGTTCCTCCGTTCCATTCAAGGGTATCAGTGGGGTGCGTGCCATGTTCAGCCCTTCTTTTTCCCACAACACCCGTTAACCAGGACCGCCTGCACAAAGTCCGGTTTATATACCACCTTTTTCTGGGGATGGGTGCGCCGCCATTCGGATGTCAGCGTTGGATTCACCACGGTGTATCGAGAATCGCTCATGAGGTAGTGTCCACCAATTCTACCCTATCCACGATGGTTTCGTATCCGTCATCATTGGGTATCCGATACCAGAGAGGAGACGCATAGCCCTTGACGCAGTCATCTGCTGAGGCAGTAAAATCCTTCGCCTGATTGGAGAAGTAAACGAAGTCCCCCGTACCATAGTTGCGCCGGTAAAAATAAGCAGTCAATGTATAGGAATGGCCTTCGATCAGGTCCTCTGGCTTGGCATGGAGCTTGACCTTTCCCTCCCGGATGAATACATCCTTTTTCTCCGTCCCCGTCCGTAATGAAACATAGGCATGGCAGCAACCATGATTGGAGGCAGGCTGGCAGTCCACTACTGGGTCCAACTCACTATCTGGCACGCTCAGGATGTCATCATAAGTGGCGTATGGTGGGGAAGTCTCTGCCAGGGCCCGCTTAATCACATCGTCAATCGTATCCTCCTGACTTAGGGTCTCCGTCATCTCACCAGATGCCTTCTGATACCGGAGTGGACTGGGGCTTTTCTGGATACAGGATTCCGTACCCGCAATCGTCCTCAACGTTGCAGTAAGTGAGGTTACCTCGGTCGTACCGGCGGGGAAGTCACTTTCACTGGGGCCTCCTCCCTGCGGCACCCCATCAATCGTCTTGGTGGAGGTATCAGTCTCCGTAATGGCACAGGTCGGAGGAGTAGTCGCTAGATGTGGCCGATAGTCATCCTCCAGATTCCAGGTATCCTCGGTGTCGTGCATCTGGCAATTCAGAGAGTAGCAGACAACTGTTGTGCCAGGGGCCGCACTCGATGGGGCACCCCACTGGTCTCCATAGTTGTACCGACCGACAAAGGACCAGATAGTCACAGGCATCTCATTGGAAAAGTAGCCCAAATCCCGGTCCCAGGTGTCCCCGTCAAAGAAGGTATATTGAATCGGGTCACCACCGTTATTGATTGAACCCCCAATATGAATCTTGGGGGTACCTAGAGTGGAGGAGCAGTGTCCAGTGAATCGGAGGGTAGTATTGTCAAGGCGGTACCAGGTGACATATCCGGTGGCCGTGTCCCCTCCCCCACCATCATAGTCTGGAGGATTCAGCTGGCCAGAAGAGGAGCCCCCGCCATCTGAGCAGCCGCTGTTGTTGTATTCCTTCAGCGAAATAGTGCCAACCTTGGTGCGGTCCTTGTAGAAACGGGGAGGGTCGCTCTCCTGTCCATCCTCCTCCTTGAATCCGCAGAATGAACCCTGACAGGTCTTCATCCGGCACTCAGCATAGCCATAGACAGCAGGACTTGGCAACAGGTCTGGATACCTCCCGGGATTGCCTCCACCTCCTCCACCACCAGGGATGGGCACCGGTCCTCGCGGGATCACTCCAATTGGTGGGGAAGTAGCATTATCACACTTGTCATCATCCAACTCAGGGTCCCAATCCCAAATCGATGGATCAACCTGCTGGAGGTCCATGCTAATCTCAATTGCCCCATCGCTCCCGACCGACCACTGCCAAGTCACCACCAGCATAGGCATACCCTTGGCTGAGTTGTCGGGATCGACGTACCCCAATTCAGGAATGTAGAGAAGTATAGGTAATCCCGCCTCGCAGCGCAGCCCATTGACGTCAGTTTTAATTGAGCAAGTTCCAGAGAAGCGAGACCGCATCAAATTAATCTTAGCCAACCGCCGAGCCAGAGGGATGGTGTTCGCCCAATCAAAGTCGACTTGATTAGGTAGCGGACCCCCATCATCGGTCACGAAATCGCTCTTTTCATAAGCCGGGTAATCAGTTGCCTGCCAGTTGTTTGATTCCAACGTGAAGGTCCCAAAAACCTGATTCACCCGATTAATCTTCGAAGTGCGAGTTGAAGCAGTGACGTTAGCAATTAGAATTGATTTATCGACGGTAAAGGTAGGCTCCACCCACGCCCCGGCATAGACGCGCCACTTCCCACCTGAGTAGACACGAGTCCCGGCCATTGAGGCAATGAAGTTGTTGATAATATCTTCCGCCGAGTCATCCATCGAAATGACCCCATCAAAGGTATATCTCTTCTGCGGAACGTAACCAGAGCGAGAGGCACAGGAAGGTTTCGTTGGAACAATCTCATCGCAAATGTTCGCCGCAGCAATTAGCTCATCCACGCCAATCTCATTCACCGACAGCCCCGGACCTAAGTCGGGCAACATGACATAGTGGTTCTGACAGAGCGCCGGATTATCCGTGTAAGCGGTAGGATAAGGATCACCAGAGGTCGTCGGTAGCCGTGGGTCCCAAATGTCATTCCTACCTTTGCACACAAAGCTGATATTAGGCACCCCATTCGCAAAGACCGTCGTATCATACTTCATCTGGACCCAGGCACACGCCACGCCAACCATCTTGTCAGTTTCGCCCCAATGCCCAGATGGATCCACTCCAATTGCTAACGCGGTTTGGTCGAGTGTTCCTAAGCGATACTCAACATAGACATGACCAATCCAGGGATTAGCTGAATAGGTCCCATCGGAATTAAGGACTGTACCAGTCGGCACCCAGCCTGCCCCGCTTGCAGCCAATGGACACTTCACATTATCAAACCACAGCTCTTCAACCTGCTGAATCGGCCCATCACACAGAGCCAGGATGAAATTGAGGTACTCATTATTGGTTCCGTTGGTGAAGATAAAGACTTCAATCCCTCCGATCCTGCGCCTCCCATAAATGATCTGGCGGGCTTGAGTGGCGCTCTGAATCATCGTGGTCGTGCCAGAGCCGGTCTTCTTCAGCCGCTTGGCCTCCATGTAGGCACTAACGGCGACGATTGCGGTCAGCGCGTACAGCCCATAGATGACGATTGTTTCGATGCCCATGATCAGAAGGGTATGTGCCAAGCGGCCTTGGCCCGATTCATCGGGATCTTAATGAGCCCCTTTAGACCCGGGCTCATCGCATACTGCCCGACGCAAATGCCTAATCCCTGCTCCAATTCATTCTTGCCCACGTCTCCGGAGAAGAAGACAGGATCCCCACGCTGGGCCATTCTCCAGTCGCATGGTTGAATTCCAACTTGGGTGAGGACCTTATCAGCAGCGTGGAGGAAACCATCCTTCCCGAGCTTAGAAAGCAGCCTACTCGCCCCTAAGTCGGAGCGGTACTGCTTAGTGAACTCCTCGCCCAGCTTGACCCCGGTAATCTCAAAGATCATTAGGGCAGTGAAGCGAACGCAATCATTAAGCCGACGGTGGAAGGGCTTCCACTCCCGACGGGCAATGACGGAATGATAATGTTTCTCCCAATTAGGCAGACGATGTGTAATCTGGATCATCCCGGTGTGCCCGCGAGGACTGGTGAACCGGCCTTCCCCCACGGAATGTTCATATCGATGATTTGAGTGATCTTCGAAAGGGCAGTGTCCCCTAGCCCTGGATGCAAGACTTGCTGATCAGCGTCGGTGTACTTCCAGGACCGCTTGCGCAGGATGTCAGCCATCCGACTCTCACAGTTGATCGTGAGCGAGATGGTATCAGGACCCATGTCCGAAGCATCACTGTCGAGTGTCCCTTTCCAGGTCGGCTCCGGTGGCATCTCAATAGTCTTAGTCTCTGAATTCCAGAACGCCAAAGTGATCTCCACGGTGTGGTCCTGGTAAGCATCGCTCACAATCTGCGCCCGGATCGTAGGATCAAGTCCATTCACTTTCACCTGGATGCCGGTCGAACCACTATCAAGGGACTCGGTCAGATTTTGAATGCCTACCACGGACCCTATTCCTACCCAGGTCTGTCCGCTCCCATCGGTATAATTGTATCTTCCCGTCCATAGATAACGGGGCAGGCTAGGGAAATCAGCGAAGATAAAGATTACCGGCTGGATAACGCCTTTGGCAATTAGTGCCAGAGTCTCAACGGTAAGAGTGCGTTCGACCGGGGGAAGTGAAGTGCCCGAGCTCATGGATAGGGAATAGCCTCCTCTGCACCAAAAGCAAAGCCGGTCATAAACCAATCCTCGCTCCAGGGAAACTTCGGCCAGTCAGTAAGGCGAAAAATTCCATAGGCGTCGGAACCGACATCAATAGCCGTGTTAGCAGCTATCCCCCCAACGTTCGGCCAAACCGTCAAAGTAGCTGCCCCTCCCCCACCGGAGTTCACGTCATCGAGCAATTGGTAAAGCCGATTGTTAATTGCAATCCAGTCTCCGGCCAGAAGCATCTTCGTAATGCTAGGGGGCCAACCCTTGGTGACCAGATCGCAGCCAGTCTGATTTGCTCCATCCACCTCCGGGTGGTAGGAGCCACTTGGAACATAGGACCCCCGCACCGCTGCGGCGACCTCGTCCTGCATATAGAAAGTCCCTTGGATGCCATTGAGCTTGTGAATGAATGCCATCCACTTTTTGGCCGCCGCCAGTGGCATTGCTTGCACCTTCACACTAGCGAGCCGGATCTGCCCTTCCCAGACGTAGATCTTCCGCGTCAAGTCGAAAGGATTAATTTGGCGCGCTACGGCCGAGGTCGGGTCCCATTCAAACTCAATGAACCCCGGCGTGTCCGGCAGGTCTAAAGGATAGGTGATAGGCATGTGAAATTACCGTTGGACGTTCTTGCGGAAGGTTCCCCCTCGGGCAATTCCATCAAGAACTGCTCGCATGGTCTCCCGTTTGATCTGTTCGGCCTTGGCATTCAGCTCAGCATGGGACACTCCGCTGGCGAAGTTCTGATTAACGGTGACGGAATGACTTTGCCCCTCGCGGGTCTTGGTCAAGTCAATAACTTGTTCATCCGGGTGGAGAATAGCGTACATTCCTCCCCGATTGTCCACCCCACCCGATCGGGAGCCGCTAGCAGTAAACCCTCCACCTTCGAAATTGGCAATGTCGGTTGCTACCATGACCGCCACGTTGGCGTAGCCTAATGCTTCCATCATCGCGGCCATTTCGGGACCCAGGATCGGTCCCCCTTCGGCCAAGGCCTTAGTCGCGGCCAGCTGAGTCTGGACAATGGCCTGCGCAATCGCGATAGCCTTCTCCATGACGTAGGCAGCCTTGTAAGCAGTGGTACCCTTGGTAGCCAAATTCTCAAGCCCCGTGGCCAGCGTGGAAGCAGAACTGAGAACGGTCTGATCCATAGTCAGATAGAACTCCTTCTGCTTGTTGGCCAGATCCTGAGTCAGGGTTAAGATCCTGGAATTGGCGGCCTCGGTAATGCGAACCTTATCTTGAGCAGTGAGGGTGGCCCAGTGAGTGGAATCAGCCTGCTCCTGTCTCCAGAGGGCCTGTTCATCGGTCAATTGGTTTTTGAGCGCGGTGATGGCGTCCAGCTGTGAACTACCAGTCTTGACTTGGGTATAGGTCCGGAGGAGTTTCTCTCGCGCGGCAGTGTAGGCATCTGTGCTCATCACCCCGGCTGCGACCTGGGCATCATATTGAGCCTGGGAAATGGTTCCATTCCGAAGCTGCTGGTTATACCGGATTAGGGTTTCCTGTCCATTGACGTAGGCATCGTCCAGCTGCGTCAAGCTCACCATCGTCTTAGCAAAGGGATCTTCCACCCCGAGGACGTTCAGCTTCTCCATGGCCATCAGGTACTGAGAAACAGAGACTTGACCCGATCCCAAGGCCTTGTTGAAGTCCAAGACTTTTTGGGCGTTGGTCTCCCAAGCATTGGCAATGGTCTTGAGCAGTTCCACTGTTTGTGGTAGCTGGCTGGCCCGATGAGTATAGTCCTCGAGAGATCCTCCCGTCAGCCGGATTTGGGTGTTGACCGTCCCCCACGCATGGGCCACCCCCGCTGTTCCTGTCACCATGTCATTGACGCTCTTCTCAAAGGCACTGCCCGTGAACTTCCAATTCTGGACCGACTCGATTTGCTTGTCCACCTGGTCGAGGGCCATGGTGTACTCGTCCGTCCCGGCCACGAGGTCCTTCTGAAAGTTGAGCCAGTCCTTGGCATAGGTGTCCATGTTCGTCTTGGACTGGGTGAGCTGATTGTTCAGCGCATCATAATCACTGACCACGCTCGCAATCGCTGCATGAAATTGGGTAGTATCGATTTGAAGCTTCTTAGGCAGAATCTTGTTGGCCAGCTCGGCCATGTCTGTCAGCCCTTCCAAGAACCCCGCGACTAGGACATCAAGTCCTTCCCGGGCCCCGACGTAGAAGGCGTCAACGATATAGGTCAGAGCCCCAAAGACCATCTTGGCAGTGAGCCATAGTTCGTTGAATGCCCCCATCAGGGCGATGATGACCTGCTCGCCCATCAAGAAGCCTTCGGTCAGATAGCGAACGAGATCGATGACAAGTGAAATTCCTTCGACAAAGGTTTTCTGGGTTTCAGTGAGCTGCTTAGTATGTGCCTGGTTAGAAATAATCGCCGCATCGTTATCTGTCCAAGTCTTCAACATTGGGATCAGCAACTTGTTCAACGCTTCCAGAATAGGAACCAATTCCGAACCAAGGGTGATGAATAGGTTGTGGACGTTGTTCCACATTTCCTTGGCCTGAGCGTTGAAGGTACCCATCTGGACGTTGGCCACGCTGTCCATTGTCCCGCCGGCATTCTCAAAGTCGGACTGCATCTGCCGGATCGCCCCGCTCATTCCAAACAAGGTTTGCATGGCCATGAGTGAACGAGCCTGGAGCCCGAGCATCTGCTCCATTTGTCTTGTCTCCTGTGGACTCAGTCCGGCCATCTGTGATTCCAGCATCCCAATGATATCGGCCATGGGCTTCAACCTGCCGGAGGCGTCATAGATGCTCATCCCAAACTGCTTCCAGACCTCCGCGTGAGTCGAGGCAGATTGGGTCAGCGACCGAATCATCATGTTCAAGTTGGATGCAGCCGTCCCAGCATCCTTGCCTTGCTGGGTGTATGCCGCCATGATGGCCAGACCTTCTGTCATCCCTCCGCTCAACATCCGAATCTGCGTTCCAGAGGAAGCCAGGGCCGAAGCAAAGGCCATTTGCGAGCTGTTTCCTTCCCGAGCAGCTAAGGTGACCGCGTCCGCCACCTCGACCAAATGCTGAGCATCAGTCGCCGCATCTCGACTGGCCATTCCCACCGCTACCTCTGCCCGGGCCAGCGTCTGGGCAGCGGTCGCAGAGTCGGTGTGCGCGGAGATCGCAAACTGATCTGCGACCGCAATGTCCCGGATGGCCTGAGCGGCATCTTTCCCATTCTCCTTCAACGCGCCATAGGCCTTGGCCAAATCATCGGCGCTGTTGACCCCATTGTTCGACAGCTCAACGGCCGTGGCTGCCATCTGAATCCTCATTTCCTCAGTGGCCCCGCTCATGTTAGCGGTTGCGGCCACGAGGTCCTCTTCGAAGTCAGCGTAGGACTTGATTGCGGCCGCTAGCGTCGCCGCTACGATGGCGCTGATCGCGGTAAACCCATACTCAAATGTTCCGACGATGGTTTCGACTGCTCCAGAGGTAGCGTTCTGGACATCAGTCAGGCCCTGCATGTACTGCCGCCCATCGGCGGTCAGAGTCAGGACCAGTGTGCCTAGCGAATCAGCGCCGGCGACAGCCATTTACTTCCTTTTCTTAGGGGGAGGTTTCTTGGGGGGTTGTCCGACGATGGCAGCCCAATTGGCCTTTGAGCGCTGAATATGACGCTGGCGCTTTTCCTCATCGTCTATGTTTTCCTCGCTCGGCTGGGGACCAGGAGCGAAGTCGAATATGAAGTCCTTCAATGGTGTAGCTTTGTGAGTCGCGGCAGCATAGATCAGCGCAGCAATGCGAGCCAGGTAAAACTCCTGACGCTGCACCACCTTCAAATCTTCCTGCATGTACTCGCACCATTCGAGGAACTCCGTGCTAGAGGTTTCTTGCTGTAGGCGTTGGAGCGGCATCCCTAGGCGGTCCGCTAACCGAAACCACATGCGGCGCTCGCCTCGGTTGCCGTTTAGACGTTTTTTGTGGCCGCCTCGATCCGAGCCTGTTCATCCTCCGTGAGGGACAGTCCGCTCAGTTCCCGGGCCTTGCGGAAGAGAGCGGCCTGCACGCTGGCGGGCCAACCGGCAATGATGTCCTCGGGCACATGATTGCCAGCTGCGTCTACTAACGCCATGGTGATCAGCTCAGTCTGATAACCATCGAAGTTGCGAACGATCGGGGTTGCCCGACCCTTCGCATCGAGCTCCATCTTGAGACGTTTGGCGCTTTCGGTGTTGTAGGCGTCACGCTCCTTGCCAGTCAGTTCGGTGAGCGTGTAATCCTTGCCATCGATCTTGACGGGGACCGACTTGAGGGTCGTGGTGAATTCAAGGTTCTCGTTTTTCATGGGTGTGGTTGTGTGTGGTTATGGTTGCAGGCAGGAATGAATCAGGAACCGGCGACGTAGGCGGGCATGACCTCAGCCCCGGAGAGGTTAAGATTAGAGGGAATCAGCGCCACATCAGCCGTGGGCAGCTTTCCTTCCTCCAAGGCGCCGAGGGTGAAGCTGTCCAGCCAGCCCCAGAAGGACCAGGTGCTGTTGTCAGGAAACGTCACCGTGATCAGCTGGTTCTGTCCCACCATTGATAGGCAGGTCTGCAGGACTGCTGGATCATATTGGACGGAGATCTTGCCGTTGGTGATTGACTTCAACCGCGCAGCCGCCGCCGTCCGGACATCCTTGTTGCGCATCGTGGTTTGGTCGATCATTTTTCCCACGCTCACTCCGGGTGGGGTGACGTTGATCTCCTTTAACTTGACAGTGGGTTCGTCGGAGAACCCGATTAGGGTACTGAAGCCATCTTGTAGGAACATGATACTAGATCTCCTTATTTTGGGTTTGGTTATTCGCTGCTCGTCTCCGTGCAAACGAAAGTGACGTTGACGGTAAATAGGAAGCGCCGCTTAGTCCCGGGTTCAGGCCCTAAGGCCAGCGGCACCCCCCGTGAAATAGAAGGAACAGAATAAAGGTAGCTGCCTAGCGTCGTGGTCGCTCCTTTGAGCTTGTCAATAAAGGCGATCACTGCTCCGAGCTTGGCCCAACCCACGGTATAATCTCGCGCCCTGGTCTTGACCTGAACGGCATAGCGTTCGATTACCTTGCCATCATCCATGAGGCGAGCTTCCTTAATCCCCATCACCGCATACACTGCGGCCGCCTCATGCGGGATATCATCCCCATCCGGCATGGCCGAGACGTAGCAAGGCCAGACCGTCGTGTTGTCATTAGGAACGTTGACCAGGTCTGGCACAGTCAGGAACAAAGACCGAAGGATAGTGGCGGGAGTATTATTCATACCACAATCTCCTTCTTAATGACATCCCTCAGTTCCTCTGCGTGATCCAAAGCCGGATCCGAAAGGAACTTAGCTTTCTGCCCTTGACCGCGACTATGGCGGAAGGGTCCGGTCTTAGGCTTCTTGGCCAGCTCCTCGGCATAGTTGATATTGAAGAGCTCTCCATGCAGAGCGTCCATATTCTCATGGACAAAAATGGCATACTCGGCGGTGTAGCCAACCTGAACCATGGTTCCCCAACCCGCTCCAAGCACCCGCACAAAGCCGGAGCCCTTCAGAATGCCATAGTCAACTGGAACCTCTAGCTGGCTGTACCGATACAGCAACAGACCGGCTGCTCGCAGTCCCCGGTTCAACCCAGCTTGGTGGGCTACCCGCTTCGCTGCCAACTTGGCTAAGGCAGCGTTGAGACTGGAGCGAATGCCAGCGATGTCGGCAATCATCATAGGAAGATCGTGTAAAGGGTCTGAGTATTGCGCAGGTTAGTGACTCGGGCGTGCTGGCGAACTTCAAAGACGCTTGGATTGTTCTTCGGCACAAGCGGATCAACTAGAGAAGCAAGCGTGCCGAGCATAATCAGGCTCCCGATGACAACGTCTCGATCGATGTAGACAACGGCCGCGCTCACTTGGCGAGTTCCAGTGTGATCAATAAACTCCTTTGCTTCATCCTGCCAACGACAAGGGATCTGCACCGGTGTCATCACGACCGGCTGACCGTAATCATCGCTAGCCCCATTGGCGGCTCTCGCCCAAAGCACCGCCTTGTCCTTCAGGAGTTTAGAAATGAAGCTCATCAGTTACACCCCTCCTCCGGGCTGACCTACGTCGGTGGGGTTGTAGGTAGCTCGACGCGGCGTTCCCAGATGAAAGATGCCGAGGTGAAAGTCGCGCATCCGTCCGGCCTTGTTGTTCTTTGCGGCCAGTCCACCATAGGTATCGATCCGCATGGCTGTCTGCCCCCATTGGGTAGCGTCCAACCCGATGTCCACGACCTTTTGCAGCGTCTGGCGAGCGGCTCCCAGCTGCTCCGTGACCGGCCGGGGATCCCGCACCGCATAGAAGTGAGCGGCCACCCAGGTCTCGATCACGGCCAGACGAGAAGCAGAATAGCCTTGCCCTTGCAAGGTGCAGCATTCCGTCACCATCTCATTGGCAATGTTGATGAAGGGATTCAGTCCATTAAGGCTGGACCCGACTACGGCCGGATCTGTCTCAATCACGCCGGCGACATCTGTGGGACTGCATCTTCCTGGTAGCATGGAGAATTCCTCAGGGCTTCATCCAGGTCCATAAATGGAAACTGAGTGATCGCCGAGTCTCGATTGGTGTTGTAGATTTCCGTGCCCGGGAAGATCTGGCGGTGGGTCCGGGCGATCTGATACCAAGCCTCATTGAATTTGAGGTACACGGTTGGGTTGGGCTTTTCCACTAACCGCTGGTGCCAGTTGCTGTCTCCCTCCTTGGACAGCTTGCCATCATAGCCCAGGAGAAAGACTCGGCGGGCCCCAAGCAGCAAGGCCAGATGAATGGCGCTGGCCCCGGTGCTCCCACCATAACCGTAATAGAGGCTGCCATCCGTCGTCAGCCCCTTCATGGTGCGGGGCAAGCACAGCACCCATGATAGGTTTGGCGGGACATACTCGCATTGCGTGGCCACGCAGCCGCCCTGCTTGAAGTAAGCAAACAGCTCTTCCTCGTACCTGGCGAACCAGGGCTGGTCGCTAAACAGGCAAAGGTGGCAGACATTCGGGCCGTGGATAAAGGCCGAGTTGCACCCGATCGTCCGACGCCCCTCTAGTCTGCGCCAATCAAACTCGCGCAGACTAGGGCCCCCTCCGATCAAATAGACATCGGCGTCGGGCCATTCGCGTTCCGGTGTCCATTTCACGCGAGTTCGGCGACATAGGCGTCGACGTCGCCCTTGACCAGGGGTTTCTTGTTGGCAAACCGGGTCGGGTTGTCCCGATCCGCGACGAAGTACCCGTCAGTCCGCTTGAAGACCAAGAACCCGGCTCGACGGGCTTTCGGGAACTGGGCAGTCACATCAACCCCCGGTTTTGCGTCTCCCGGGGCCTCAGAACCGCCTGTTTCAGCCGATTCCGCCCTCGATACGCTGGTTTGAGGGGTGGATTGGGGTGTTGGTGCCGGGGCGGGGGCAGCAGGGGCGCTAGGTGGGCTAGCGGGCGTATCGACCTTCACGAACTTGTTGGGGAAGGCCGCCATTAGATTGAGCTCGGTGACAACGATGTCTCCATCAGGTTGTCCCTTGCCGTAGACGATCTCTTTCTTCGAGCCGGGCTCAGTGTGGTGGTGGACCCCGGCGATGACGCGATAGGCAGTTTTCATAGCGTGTGGTTTTTGGATGTGTGTGTGGTTGTGACTAGCTCAAAAGAAAGGAGCCCAGACAGCACCTAGCACCGTCTGGGGCATCCTTTTCCTCATGTCCAGGACTGCAAGAGTGTCCCGGTCAGGTGTTCAGCAGGTCTTGCGCGACGGGAGAGCCGTGGACGATACCGGTGTTGCCGTTGATGTCAGCACGCAGCTGGGGCACCAGAATGGCCATCACCTTGTAATTCATCTTCAGCCCGCCCTCTTCCGGCCACTGGACCGTCGTGAAGTCCAGCCCGACGATCTCCCGGATCACGTCCGAGGATTGCTGGACCAGCAGCATCTGGTAACCAGTCAGGAAGTCGAGCGCCCGAACGTCCTGGATACCGTCGATCGCCTTGAGACGCTCCCGGAGGGTCTGCGTCGCAACGTTACCGCCAGTCAGGATGTAGTCGTTGTCGAGGTACTGGTCCCAATTCGTGGCCGCGTACAGGATCCACGGCCCGAAGTGAAGTTGGCTGATCGACGCTTGCTTCATCGCCAGCACTTCATTCAGCGTGGTCTTCGGCACCCAGGCCGACAGGGTTGGAAGGGTGAGCAGCTTGGTAATGCGCTGCGGGAACGTAGTCGCCCCGTAGATCGTACCACCCCCGAAGGCAAAGTCGCCACCAGCCCAGTTGCCCAGGCACATCTGCTCGGCGACTTCAGCAACACGTCGGGCGGCCGCTTCCGCCGCCGCGGTGTCGAGTGGAGTTGCGCTCTCCCGGCTGACCATGATCTGGCGAGCACTGAAGCTGAAGTCAGAGTGGATCAGGGGAAGGGGCAAATTCTCCATGGCGTACTCCTGGCGGTCGTTCTGCCCCTTGCGCAGACCATCCATGCTCACGCTCGCCGAACCGGGGTCAGTGCTCTTCTCAGAACTCAGCACGGTCTTGGCGAGGCCGTTCGGAATAGTGAACTGCAAGCCACCAGCCCGCAGGTCAGCGACGAACCGCAAACGACCACGTGCCGCTTTCAGAACGGCCGTATCCAGCTGGCGCCACTCGTCGTAGCGCATGGTGGCCGCCGCATTGATGACCATCTTCTGCGGTTCAATCTTCCCGGTGCGCGGGTTGTACTTGTTCAGGGTGACGCAGGTCCGACCCTTGCTGTCCCAGTAGGGGCGGAAGATGCCAACGTCACCGTTGGCCGCCATTAGGCGGGATGCAACGGAGCCTTGGGCGACGCCGTTCAGAATGAAATCCAATGCAACTTTGTTCATTGTGATATTCCTTGTTCAGTAAGTTGTGGGTTTCGATCGTTAGGCGTTAGAAGACCCGCACGCTGTGGTGCGTGTCGACGGCCCCAGTGCCCGAAAGGTCAACAGCGCCGCCGATCTCATCGACCTCAGCGATGATCTGCTTGACCTGGCCTGTGCTGGCAGCGGCGCTGGCGAGAATGAGTCGTCCGGCGCCATCACTGATCAGCTGGGAGCCGATTGGATAGTTCGCCCCGGCTTTCAGCAGGGCGTTGACGCGATCGCCAGTCACAAAGCAGCGAGCGCCCACCAGGGCACCCGAAGCGTATGCGGTGTCGATGTTAGCCACGCCGCCGGCCTGAGCCGGATCGTTGCGTGACACGAGCGCTTCCTCAAGGGCGAAGCGTTTGACAGCAAAGCCCCCTTCGGTGGAATGGCGTCGGAAGAGGCCAAGGGAAGTAAGCTCGATCAACATCCCTGGATAGATGTTCGCATCGTAGGCCTTTGCTTCCTCGCGCTCAACAAACGTCGCCAGTTCAACACGACGGGGCTTTTGCGGAGTTGGAATTACAAGAGTCATGGTCGATCTTGGTTTCTGAGTTGTGGGTTTCTGGGTTTGATGTCAGCGCGGGCCCTTAGGAGGCCTTTGCCTCCTCTTCAAAGTTCATCACAGGAGCCTCGAGGACCTCGGCGTCCTCCCCCTCCTGGTTCTGGACCGGCCGGACTTCGCCCTGACCGTTGAAGAGAGGAGCACGCCCACCGGGCGTGTCATTCTCGACAATCCCACCCCCGGCCAGCTTGGCGAGTTTCCGAAGCTGCTTGAGGGGCATGGCCATGAGTTCCTCTTCGGTGTACTCGTTGGCCTCGTTCTGGGTGATGTACTCGACCAGGCGGGAGATCTCAGCTTGGACAGCCTCGACCCCGTTGGTGACCATCTCGCTCACTTCCGGTGGAACGGTCCGGAGGAAAGCGTTGAGGCTGAGGGGTTTCTTCCCCTTGCCCTTGTTGGCGTTGGTGGCGGGGTCGTCGTCTTTCAACGTGGCCTTGCCGCCCTTGCCCTTCTTCTCGGAGTCCTCGGCCGTGCCTCCGCTGTCTCCGGCGCCGCGGTCATCGTCCTGGTTGTCTTCGGCGTCCGAGTCTTCGTCAGCGTCGGCAACCGTTGCGTGGTCGATGGCCTCGCGCGTGTTCTGCGCCAGGGCATCACCTTGCTTGTGGAGCTCCTCGAGCCGCTCCTCAGGAAGTCCGGTGAGGTACTTCCGGTCTTTCTCGGTCCAGCCATGATTTTTGATCAGGCTTTCAATGAGTTGCTTTTTGTCCATGGTATTGGTGCCCTCACGGGCTTCGTTGGTGGCGGGTTCGTAAGAGGTCTTGCGAACCACCGCCTCTGGCTCGCCCTCAAGACTAACTTGGTCATCTCCGTCGACGGAATAAGCCTGCTTGAACAGCTTGCCGCTACCATCGTCGTAGACAAAAGAATCATCAAAAACGTCTGTCACCCAGCAGGTGCAAATGCTGCCGGGACTGGAGCCATCCGACTTCCCATCACGCAGCTTCTTGGAAATCTGCTGGCGGATGTCATCGAAGGAAATCTCATTGAGCGCTTCCTCCTCCTCATTCTTGCCCATGGTCGGATATCGCCGCGCCACCTTAGCCCGCACGATCGCCTTCTCCTTCGGTGAACCATGTTGAGAAACACGAGATTTGGCGGCGGCGGCGTGCCTGCGATCGTGAATTGGATAGCGCCGACCCGGCAGCGCGAAAGCTGAATCAGGCAAACGATTGCGGGACTTCGCCGTCAGAACCTTGTTAGCCGTGACCTTGTCACAATTCGCGGCCATCCCATCGTGCAGCTTGGCCGCGCTGGTGTGATAAGCCGACATGATACTGTCCTGGCCATTGTTCGCACGCCGATGGGCCGATGCAGCATAGCGGTGGGCAATAGCAGCACTTCGATGGGCCCGAGCCACTCCGGCGGACATCGCTTGGTTGCTGCGCTCCGTTGCGGCAGCCGTGGCAGCATCACTCTCTTCTGTCCCGCTCCACTCGCCCTCATCATCATTCGCGCCGGCATCGGTCCCCCCGAGGGCGTCACTGTGGGAAATATTCTCCGTGGCCCCTTCCTCATGCTCATCAGCCAAGCGTCGCTTGCCCCGATTCTTCGCTGGCTTTGGATTGTCCGTTGAGGCGGCCTCGGCTTCATCACCCCAATTCTTGTGATCGTTGGCCTTGGTCGTGTGCCAGTCCGAAAACGCTTTGTGCCCGGCCTTCGCGTAGAGCCGCGCCGCTTTGCTATGCAACTCAGCCGCTCCATCATGAGCCTTCTTCGTCCCGCTGATCACTGCCCACGCGCCCTTGCGATTGGCGTCCCGACTGGCGGCGTGCGCTGCTTCCATCGGCTTCGGAGTCTTGTGCTTGGAGTCGCCTTGCTGATCCAGGTCGGCCTGCTCCTCGTCCTCCTCCGAAGGCTTGCCGGCATTATACGTGAGCACGCGCACGAGGGTGTCCTCATCGATCTCCGCGGCCTGATTGCGCATGAAGCCCGCCCCGTCATCAATGCTGCAGGCCCCGCGTTTGTCGGGCAGGATGGCCAAATGGTCCGGGCGGTAGTTGCGAGCAATGGCATCATACGCCTCCCCATCAAATTCACCTGGGTTAAATTCCTTGTCGACGAAGACGCCAGTGGACAGCTCCATCATCTGCTCGTTCTCGATCGCTTTCATCACCCGCGGCTCGACAGCATCGGCTAGGGCCGGCTCGACCCACGCCTCTGCGACCAACCGGCCTTTGTCATCAAAGCGGGTGTTCATGATCATCCCGACTTGATAATTCTCGGCCACGTCCGGATCACAGGCGCTGCGCCCTTCCCCATTTTCCTCCGGGTGGTTGACCACCACTGGCTTCATGTTCCAGACGCAGGGCGTCTTGCTGAGTTCGTCGCCGGGGTAGAACAGCGCACCATTCGAGCCCTTGTGAACGCCCTCCGTGATCATCACCATGGGCACCGCGAGGTAGTCGCGCCCTTGCAGGCGCTCATTGCGGACCAGCTTCTTGGAAGGGGTGAGATTGAAAACGATCTCAGTCCGCAGGTTGCGAACAAGCCCTTCAGTGGCACCTACGTTCAGGACAAGTTTTGAACGACCTTGCCCTTGCCGTTTCCGGGACTTTGACATAGAGAGTGAAAAACCAATCGAGGGATGAACAATGAGCCCCTTCGTTGGGTCACTCTGCTGAGTCAGCTCTGCCCGTTAGAATGAATTAGCCGGGATGTCAACTATCTAAATAGGAGGAACTGACTTAACCCGAAGGCTTTTTCTCCCGCAGCCGATCCTTAATGACAACGCTTTCTTCCTTGGTGAGTCGAAAGATCCTCCCATTCTCAATATAGAGCGCGACCTTGCCAAACCACTTTGGGTCACGCAACAGAAGCAATTCTTGAACGACAAGTTCGAGGTCAGGTGGGAGAGGGTTTGTCATGTGAATTTCGGCTGATGTCATCAACCGGTAGGAGGAAAGGACGAGGAACAAGGATGTAACGGCGGCAAAGGAGATGAACAAGCACTTGGTGAAGCGGAGTGACCATATTCCCTTCCTTCCACTCATGCGCCAAGTTGTCAGCTTGTTCGAGCAGGTGAGCTTCGTCGGGCAGTCGGTCGAGTACGCCGAGGAGGCCCTGCAAGCTGCATTCCAACTCGACGGCTTGGTGCAGAGCTTGCTGCGTCAGGGCGCTCAGCGCGTCCATCCCAGTCTTGCCAGACGCGGGGGCCAAAGGATCAGGGTCAACCGGCAGGGCCAGGGTCGGGGCGGCAGCCTGCAGAGCCTTCTTCACGTCCTCCCAATCCGCTCCGGGAAAACGGCGCAGCAAATCTTCTGCTTTGTATTTTCGCAAGACCATCGCCACAGCGACACGAGCTTCGGATTCTGTCAGGTTACGGCTCATGGAAAACTCTCCAGTTCATATTTATCAGCAAACTCAGCAATGCTCTCCCGCTGACGAAGCGTGAACTCCTCGCGCTGCAGGTTGCTGGTGACAAACTCCCGTTCAAAATCATTGAGCTCCTTAAAGTCATCCATCTCCTGCATGACCGCCCGACATTGCTCGTGATTGGGGAGAATCATTGGTCAGAGAAGAGTTGGTAGTTCATATGGTTTATAGGCCTCCACGCGCAGAGTTTCCTGATCATCTCGTTCCCGCCCGATCACCTTCCAATGACCATCACATTCCGCCCGACCTTCCTGATGGATTCGTTCAAACCCGGCGGTGACCAGCATTTGAGAGAGGATCTCATAGTGGTACACCATCAAATGTCCATACTTGGTGATGATGTCCTCGCGCCAAGCTCGAGGTAACCGTTCCAGTTCCGGCACGCAGATCCGCAGGACTCCTCCCGGTGCCAGCACTCGGTGACACTCCTTAAGCAGTCGGTATCCATCCGGGGCGGTCAAGTGCTCGAGGAGATGCTCGAAGAAGACTCGCTCGGCGCAGGCATCAGAAAAGGGCAAAGGATGAGTAACATCCAGCACCTTAATCTCAGGATGGTTGACCCGTAAGTGGGGATCAAGATCAAAGTTCTCCCAGGGAGGAGGCAAGACGTTGATTGAGCAACCGAAGTGGAATTGACGTTTCATAGGTAAGGCTTTGCGATAGGTTGATCCCCAGCTCTTCTCCCATCGATGGACCACGATCGACTGAGGGTGGGGGAGACATTGCGCGGGAGGAGTATCCCATGAATAAGGATAGCAGAGGTGAGAGGCAATGACCGTCAGCCTTTCCCTTGGGGCTTTGGTCATCAGGAAGACGGCCTGTGGAGGGACTAGGGGAATGGGTAGATGTTCAAACTGCCACTTCACCCAAGGATGCCCAGCCTCTGCTCCAAAGAAGGCATTGCAGAGCAGCCCGTCTGCCTGCGGCGCAGCAAAGGCCGAGTACTGGACCAACCCATCCAAACTGTGCAGGCACTCAACATCCACGTCGAGATAGATGCCACCAAAGGTCTGAATGGCCCAAAGTCGCACAAAGTCGGCCGACGCAGCTATCCCTTGGCATCGACTCCGGACCAGTGCCCAGTTCAACCCGAGGTTCTCCATGGTGGTCTCAGTCCAGAGAAGGTAACGCCAGTCGGGATTCTTTTCCCGGACCGACTCCATCATCTTCTGGAGCCCTTGGTTTGGGGGGTTAGGTCCCAACCATACCTGATGGAGGATCTTCGGGATCATTTCTTCCTTAAGCAGTAGGAGGGCCAGTCAAGCTCAGAGGTCAGGTATTGGATCTCCCAACCTTCCTCAGCACAGAATTGATTGACCGCTTTGACCACCCCAAACTCTAGGGTCCTGGCCCATTGGGTGGTTTCGATGTAATCATGCCCCATAATGAAACCCCCCGGTTTCAGTCGCTTCGACCACAACCTCAGGTCTTGGATGACCTCGGGGTAGATGTGGAACGCATCGAGGTAAAACCAATCGAGCATGAACATGGTCTGGACAGCGATATCAGCCGAGAAGCCCCGATGGATGATTACTCGACCACGGGCAATGTCTTGAGCCAACTTGCGCTGGGTCTCCCGAAGGTTCTCCTCGTGGTTGCTGTTGTTCATGCACGCATCCCGCTCATATTCCTTGTATTTGATCCAAGGATCGATCAGATGCAGCGCGGCCAAGGGACACTGCGCCATGATCACAGCGAAGTCTCCTCGGAAGACTCCGATCTCGGCCCCAATGGAGCCGGGGAGAATGACCTTACGAACGAGGTCTTGTCTGGTTGGTAATTTTTCCATAAAGATCGCGCATTCCTTCCCGCACCGCTGCGCTCGAGCCTCGATGGGCACACCAGCCCAAGGAGGCTAACCGCTGGCAGTCGAGCCGAACGATGGGTACATCACCCTGCCATCCTCGAGTTCCTCCCGAGTACTCAAACCTCACTTCTTCTGGGTTGAGTCCCACCTCCTCACAAGCGATGCGAGCAATTTGATAGACGGTAATGGCATCACAGGACGCAATGTTCCACACCCGATAGGAAGGGAATTGAATCTTCTCAATTCGGAACAGCGCATCAATGACATCGTCCACGTAAATGTAGCTCTTTGATTGCTGCCCGTCGCCGAGGATCCGGAGGAAGGATGGATGACGGAGTAGCTGATTGATAAAGTCACAGCTGACCCCGTGGGTTTGGTTGGGTCCAACAATGTTAGCCGGACGCAGCACCCTTGCCCGAAGGCCGAACATGTGGCAATGGGCTGCAATCATTGCCTCGCAAGCGAGCTTGCTGGCTGCATACGTGGAGATCGGAATGCACGGACCATGATCCTCCGAGAAAGGGAGGAGACCAGTCGGGGCCTCCCCATAGACCCCGCTGCCCGAGAGGTAGAGCAGGTTTCCGATCTCGCAGATGCGCATCAACTCGAGGACGTGCTGGCAAAGCACGGTTCCTTGGCGAAAGTCGATCCCAGGATCTGTCACCGCTTTTGAAATATCGGGATTGGCCACGAGATGAACAACGGTATCAAACATGCCCTCCTCTGGGACTGGGACCTGATGAAACCAGTGTGGGTCAGCCAAATCCCCTTCGATGACGTTGAGAAGCGGATGATTAATAAATGGCTGAAGATGTTCCCACCTCCCAGAGCTAAAGTTGTCGAAGACGGTGACCCGCTCCATCTCCTCAAGGGCAAGCAAGTGTCGGACCACATTGCTGCCAACCATGCCAGCTCCACCAGTAACGAGTATCCTCTTCATGCTATAACCCCCCGTTTCTTTGCCTCTTCGAATTCAGCTCGCTTCCATTGCTGCGCATACCAGACTTCATCATTCCAGGGAATGGGACGATCCCGATCGACTCCGAATGATAATTCCTTCACCTTGTCCGGAGCCCGCTTGCGCATGAGGGCAAACTTCCGCTCACCCGTCAACCGGTCCTTGGTCTCCATCCTCCAATCATTGATGTCAGGACCCATTGCTAGGTAATCGCGCACAAACCTCCAGATGGCTGCGTGGCGCACTAGAAAGAGAGATTGAGTAGCCGGAACGAACTTGTCCGTGACCAACGGCCGACCAATTACCCAATCCCCTTCGCCTAGGTCGTGGTACATCCGCTCGATGAAGGGACCAAACGCCAGACAGTCCTGCTCAACGTAAATGAAGTCCAACACGGCGTTATAGGCGATCATGGCCGTAGCAATCATCGGGGGCGTCCATCCGACCAGATCAAAGTTCTTGCGCCCCTCCTGCTTGTCCTTGATGTGCCCTAGGTCACCCGGGCAGACAATCGTATCCACCGGCCGTCGATAAAAAGGAGCTGCTCCCCCGGCGGTCAATACCACCACCTTCTCTGGCAGTGGATTGGCATAGCGTACAAGGTTTTCCATCCACACATCAGCAAACTCATTTGCTGGGATGGGGGTCTTGGCATTCTTAACGTAGCCCGAGCCTATAAGGTAGTGGCGAGCGGGAGTGGTCACGGTGACAGCGGGGTTGGAAGGTTGAGGTTGGGAAGAAAGGATAATCGGAGAAGCAGGAGGAGTAGGTAATGCCTCAGGTGGCTTGCGAATGCTCGCTTCCGAAGTGACCAACAGACCCTTCACGGCCTGCTGAACTGAGGCGACTGAAATGGTATCCATCGGATTGCGGGGAGGATTTCCCAGATCAATCTGGTTCATACTGTTGAGGCGGTGGCGGATCCCAGTGAAGGGGTGATTAGGATCACTCTTTATCGCCACCGTGTCGGGCGCATCACAAAGGATCAACTCGGGACTGGTCACTCCAAATAGCACCACCCGAGGAGTGAAGACAGCCCCGGCGACATGGGAGGGGAAGCTATCAATCCCCACAAAGAGACGAGCAGCTGAAATGACCGCGGCCAGCTGCAGGAAGTTGGTTCGATTGCGCAGGTCAAGCACTCCAGTCAGCTTGTAAGGCGGAGGGCTGCCTGGCTCATAAGCCCCTACCACGACCACCGGCAGCAAGGCCTCCAGCACCAACCACTCAATCAGATCACGCCAACGAGCTTCGGCCCAGGCTCGCCCTGGCCATAGTCCTGGACCTGGGGCCACAACCACATACTTCCTACTTAGGTGGGGTGGGATTTGCTCTCGAACCCAATGGTGGTCCACTTCGGCCGGATAGATCTCGATGGTGTGAGGACAAGTCCCAGGGGCAAACCCTGCGCTCTTGGCAAAGCCATCAATTAGATGGCGGTCGGGAGTCTTTTCATACTGCACCAGGTCGAGATTGATCACGGTCTCAGGTGGACAACCATAACCGATCTCGCCTGGGCTAGCCCGCTTCACCCGGGGATTGTTCAGGAAAATCTCAGGGAACCGAGTCCGAAAAAAGATCTCAGCGTCAGGATACTTGAGGTTGAGGGCCCGGACTACGGCGCTGCACAGCAGGACATCGCCGCGCATGAGATGGCGAACCAAGACATAGGAGTTGGGATGGGACATAGGAGTTAGGGTGTGTGGAAAGGGGGTTCAACGTAACCGCACCGTTTGAAACGCTAGATGTAGGGGCAAAGAGCACGTTTCCGCCCACGATAGCGGCGATTCCTGCCCCTACAGCGGGGGTCCAGCATAGCTGACACCCCTGCGCAGCGTCAGGGCCAGGATTTGAAGCTGTGGGCTTCGTTAAAACGATGTAAAAGAACGTGTTCATCCCCCTTCTCCTTCGGCCACCAACTCTTCCTCCGCTGCTTGCTCCTCCTCACTCACCTGCTCCTCTTCCTTTGGCGCCACGCGCTCTTGCTGCTCCTGTATTGGCATTGGGATCCAAGCGCAGCGGCAGTTGGGATGGAGTGGGATCATCCCGCGCGCTTCATCGATGGTGTAAGGACTCTCATCAGCCGCATCTTGGCAGTCGTCACAGACCGCGTCGTCATCAGCCGTGCTCCACTCCGCCTCCATGCCCAACTCTTCCATCCCCATTGCCTGGAACGCATCCAGCTGCCCCTCCGCGTGAGCGCGAACAATCTCCGTCCGCGCAATCATCAGCGCTCGCGTGCGCGTCATCCCATCGATCTGGTCCACCATGTCCCGTGCGACTTCAGCTGCCCCTGACCCATCCACCATCCCATCCGCCAGGATCCGATTCAGCTGCGTCTTCTCATACGCCGACAGCCCTTTCATCTCCTCAAAGGCCCGGGTGGCCAGGGATTGCACCTGCTCGATCGCGACCGGCGAAGCAAAGGTATCCCGGAGGAACACTGCTTGAGCTTTGGCGTAGAAGGTAGGATCCGCCCGCAACTCTGGGTGGGCATCGATATAGGCCCGGACAATCCCTTGGCGGTAGGCGCTGGTGATGTAGGAGGCGGTCAGGGGATTGTCCGGGTCGGTCTGGCCAACGAGACCCAACACCCCTGCGTTCATCTGTTGCTCCAGCCATTGGCTAAAGGCCTGAAGCTTCTTGGAGTCGGTCAGAAATTGATAAGCGGCATGAGTGACCGGCTTCGGATTCGTCCCTTTGCCCAGCCCGTAGCTGTCCTCTGTCTCAACGTGGCGAATGATCTGCTTGGCGAGCCATTGGAACCGCCCGATCAGTTCTCGCGCAAAGGCGTTCTGGATGAGCGTCGTTCGGGAGGGATCAATGCGTCTGGCAACGGGAGGCATAAAATTGGTCCTTTGGTGTTTTCAGAACCTACTCGGCTCTTACCATCCTCAGGACTAAGCCACCTTGTGGCCGTAGGTCTGGATCGTCTCAGGCTTTACTTCACCCTCGATGAACCAGTAACGACCTGGTGCCGTGGTCGAGTCACGATGAGAGCAGGAGGACAAGCGTTCGACTTGTCGTCCATACTGGTCACGCGCGGCCTCGTCCGCTGATAGGAACAGCACGTTGGTACAGGTGCTGGGCTGGCCCGGTGTTCCCCAATCCGCCGTCACCAGTCCATTGTGAAGAACTCCAACTTCATCCACCACCTTCACTGCGCTGCCTAGTTTTATGACTTCGCCTTGCATGGTTCTCTCCTTGTTACCCGGGCGGAATTGCCCGGAATCACTCCTTGGCGTAGCCCGGCTTCTTGGCCGGATTGTGGGACGTGACCTTCCGCTTGGTGAAGGGCTGGCTCTGCCCTTTGGTCGAGGCGATGCGCTTGCGCAGCTTGCCCTGCCCGACCTTCACTGCGTCAACTTCTGTCTCCGGCAGCAGGGCCTTAGCATCGGCGTTAGCAATAGCGGCACGCTTGGCACGATCATTGTCAATGAGCCGCTGCCGCTGCTTGAATGATAGGGGCTTGTTCCGATACATGGTCTTTCCTTGCTTGTTCGAGGTGGGCCCGGTATTTGGCCGGGTCATAAACGTCATCAAAAGGCCAGCCGTTCTCCTTCTCCCATGCCCGCTTAAACTCCAGCTCACCGGCCTCCAGCAAAAACCTGATCAGCTGGTGCCGGTGCTTGAGCGTGCCTAACTCGGTGATCGCCGGGGCTTCCCGGGCAATGATCGCTCGCAGCTTCTCCGTAGACTGCGCTTGGTATAGGCGCTTGAGCTGGGTGAGCAGCGCCTTAATCCGATAGGCCGGATGATCCCGATTAGGAACGGTGATGAAGTGGGGCACGGCTATTTCTTTCCTGAACCAGCTTCTTTGTCAAGTAGAGCAGCCATTATCTTGGCACAGTGTGGACAGGAGACAGATGGATGATCGGCTACGGATAATGGTAATCCAGTCACTCCCCATTCAGACCATCCTGCCGAGGAGCCCTGGGGCTCTCTTCCACAAAGCGCCGTCCAACCATTAACGAAATGAGTGATAACTCCCTTAGTATCTCCTCCGCTGCGAGCACGACTACTAAGATAGGAGACACGGTAGGACCCTGAAGACTTTGCGACTTCCAACCTAGCGGTCTCCGATCTTGAGAGTTTTACCTTTTGCGATTCTGTCCCTTCTCCTGACCCTCCCCGCTCTCCTGCCCGACCCTCATGGCCAAAGTTGCCGGAACCTGTCCCACCGTGCATCGTCAGGGCGGCGCGGTGAGCGCGATCTACTTCAGTCTCAGCTTGCCGCTGGTTGTAAGACAACGGCTTGTTTCGCAGGCGATGGTACATAGGCCCTCCTAGCGTTTGCGCGTCGTGCTATGGTAACCGGCGCGGAAGCCCTTGCGCCCTTCCCTGGTGCGGGCGTGCTCGGTCGGGGTTTGGGGCCCCAGCCCAGCCTCCTTCGCGCGCTTGCCGGCCTCTCGGGCCATGATCTCCCGACCCTTCGGCGAATTCCGCCAAGATGCGTTCTCGGTCAGGTCAGGGGCGGCTGAGTAGCCGGGGCGCAAGACCTCCTCGGCATTGTCAGCCTTGCCCTGCTTCTTAAAGTACTCAATCTCCGCTAGTCGCTGGTGGGCCTTCCCTTCCGACATAGGCTTAGATAACCGCTTGCCCTTGTGGGAGAAGACTGCCCAGCCCCCTGGCACCTTGCGGACGTAGTTTGCCGTCAGCTTGTCCCCATCTCCGTTCCCTTCTCCATGCAGCGTCGGTGAGGCAGGCCGAACTGGCTTCTTCACTACGCTCGGCTCAATCTTCCCCGGTGCTCTGAGTCCTGGGGACCGCGGCGGGGTAAAGGGTCCTTGCGTTTCCCTCAACCCGCCCTTGCCAAAGGCCCCACCACGCGCTGCCCGAGCCTGTAGGAATGGATCCCCGGCGTTTGGAAAGTTGGAGACCTCGGTAATGCGCGCCCCACCCTTCCCCGTGTTCGGGATGGGCATGCCTCCCGGAGGGGAAGGTTGCGGAGAAGCTGGGGCCGGCGGATGAAGAGCCTGATAGGTGCTGCCCGGTTGCGCGCCCTGCTTGAGATATTTGGTCAGCTCCTTCATGGCCGCGTCCGCCTCTTCGTCGGTCATGTTCATAAACAACTTCAAGAAGAGCTTGGGTGGGAGGATTGTATCACACCCACCCGTGACATATTTGTTCAACGCATCGGCCAGCTGAGCTGCCACCTTGGCCTTCTCCTCATCGCTCGGCGTGTGTAAGTCCTCCCACGTCACCGTCGTACCCTTGTTCATGTCGGCCAAGGGTGGGAGAATACCCATGTAGATCAGCCGAGTGACCAGAGGATTGAGAACGTAGGGTTCGCAATACTTGCTCTGGCGATTGCCGATCCGTTCGTTCCAGGCGGACGTATCCTGATCACCGGCCAGCCGCGCTTCCTCCGTCCCAATGAAGACCCGATAAGGACAACCAATGGAAGCGCAAATCGCCTGGACATGCGTTTTGAAGTGAGACGCCGGGTCGGCTAGCTGAACGGTCAGACTCTTAGCCTGCACCCCGACCAACGCCAAGTACCGCTGCAGGCCAGATTGATAAGCTTCAAACTCCTTGCGCATCTCCTCCGGATCCATCTGCCCCACGCTCTGCAACTCCGGATTGACCTCGAAGCTGATCCCAGGGAAACCACCCTTCCAAAACATCTCCCCCGACCCGGCCAGCACCTTGCGCAAGTCAATGAGTCGATTGACTACGCTGGCCGGCCTGGGCACGCCGTACACCTCGCTGGACTCCCGATTGTCGGCCAAGTGGATGACTCGCGTCCAATGGACCGGGGTTGGGCTGGTCGGCATGGGCGCGACCGGCTGGATGACTTCCGTATTCACCCCGTATTGGATGAAATTGATGTTGTAGAGCAGCGGCTGGCCATAGCGCGGACTGCGAATGTCGATTTCGAACTTGTTAATGGTAACGGCCGACTCGTCGAAGACCCTGGTGTAGATCAGATGCAGACTCGGGTTGCGAGCTGTCCGACGCCGCAGGTCAATCTTCTTGTTGGGATCCTGCTGCCCTTGGAGCCAAAGGGGCATCGATCCATCCAGCGGTACTCCATCCACCGGCTCGATCAGCTGCTTGCCATCATCCACCCCAAGCAGAATGACGCCGAAGGTCCCAATACCCGAGAGCTTGTCCGCGCGCTGGAGCAGGGAAAAGAGCTGGAACTTCTTCTCCAGCGCCAACCAAGCGACTTCGAAGGGCGTCAAATTTTGGTCGTCCGTCTCGAGAACTTCGGGATCCTGCTTCCAGGCTTCCTCCGGGAAGATATTGACGACGCGCTTGCAAATCCCTTCCCGATCATAGAAGCTCTTGAGGTAAGCCGGAGTAAGCATCTCCGGGTAACCGCACTCCTTGTCAATGTCCTTACCCCGGTCAATCAGCTGTTCCAAAAAGCGCCCTCGCAAATTCAGGGCCGTCATCATCAAGTCGTTGGTAGTAATCTGGCTCATGGAGTCTCCTTCTCCCTTATCTATTCGTACTCGCGAGGAGCATCCTCACCCCACCAAGAAACGAATAGAAACCAGAACAACCAGAGGAGCGAGTTGACAGGCCCAGCTTTCAGCCAAGACACGCACGCAACAGTATCACTCCGTTGGGATGAGTTGTTCGTACTGGCCCAGCTACGACAAACCACTCTAAAAAGCAATGTCTATTTATCCAGCAGCCTTGTCAGTGGGGCAGCTTCGACAGGTCGGCGTGCTGCTTGTCCACTACGTAGATCTCCCAATGCTGCACGAAGTTAGGATTGCAATCCTTCGGTGTGTCCAGCGAGGCGTGTGGATACTTCTCTGCGGCCAACTCCTTAAAAGGGATCACCGGATGGCGATGGAGGATGATTAACTGTCCAACCTGAAAGTCCCGGGCAAGGCGCGCCGTGGCTTGTACGGTCCCAGGCATCTTCGGGTCCATTCCCATCTCTGCGAACCTTCCCATCAGCCAAACACCGATGGCCTGCAGATCCTGGACATACTGCGGTTTGAGCGGGATGATCTTCATTCGGTTTCCCCGACCTTGGGCTTGGGTGGATTGACCAAGGGTTTGGTGATCCCACAAAGCTGACAATGATTTACAGTCCTCGGAAACGGCATTGGAATAACCAACGTGGCTGCATCACAGCGGCATTGAAACACCTCCCTGCCTCCCACCCTGACGATGTGACACCCAAATGGAATCTCGGCATTCAATTGCAAGAGGGATCATCCGGCGCCTTCACTACATCCTCGGGCAAATCCGCGAGGTCTTCTTCTTCGATCCCAAAGTAGTCGAGGACTTCACGATGAACCTTGCCAATGGCCTGCTCCCCTTCCGGTTCCGGCAGCGCACCCGTCTGCAAGATTTTGTGAATACCAGCCAGGGCGCCGGCCATAAACATCCGCTCACAGGTCTTTCGCTGGCGGCACTTCGGCTTAGGGCAGACCCGACGCATCAGCTCATCGAAGGCTTCTTTAAGGTTCTGGCTCATGACAAAAAGAGACCCGCTGCCACTTTGAGGGCCTGATCAAAGGTCCAAGTCGGCTCAAAGCGCCGAAGGGTAGAGCAAGGGAAATGGGAGTGTATCTCATATCCATACCGACGATGAAGCTCCTTGTCAGCATAGATGATAGCCCGGACCTCAATCCCAAAGCGCATCAACTCCCGAGCAATAGACAATTTGGCCCGCAGCATTGGTCGAAGCTCCACCCGAATGTTGTTCGCAGTCTTGCGAGGGCAGACCTGATCACGTGGGAAGAAGCTGTCCCCACAAATGATCGGAGCAAAGGAGGTCGTGAGTCCATTTGACGGACTTCAGCTTTTCGGGCCAAAGGATTCCGACGAAGGTCCCGTTCTGGAACAGCAACCGGCGAAGGGTCAGGATCGCCCGGCGTCGAAGTTGATCAGACCTTGCGCCCGTTCCCCTGCGACATATTTCTTCGCCTCTGCGATGACATGATCGATCAGGGGGACCGCGTGTTTCGGAAGCGGGATCGCCTTCGGGCCGGGTTCGGGCGTGGTTCCTTCGACCGGTTCCGGGGCGAACAACAGGCGAAGCGGCGTCGCGATGTTGAACGGCCGGTTGCTTTCCGGGATATCCTTCTTCGCGATGATCGTGATCAGTTGGGCGTCGATCGTCCCGGCAAGCGTGATTCCGCCGACCGTCATCTTGTCGACGTAGGCCGGGGGCAATGCGCAGATCACGCAAACCAAGGACGT